>ERZ780223.394-NODE-394-length-49270-cov-4.768180_pt1 | contig 49270 bp, 40 predicted proteins | sample MGYA00511016_ERZ780223 | MGnify/ENA primary metagenome ERZ780223 (study PRJEB29588, sample SAMEA2159032) | human gut metagenome | biome: human gut; feature: human-associated habitat; material: faeces | place: Denmark | collected 2008/2010 ... | reverse complement strand
CCGGACTTGACGAGGAGAATATCTTCCTCGCCCTCTACGGAAAGCTCCACTCCAACGCAAAGCTCATCGCAAAGGTCAATAAGATCGCCTTCGATGACGTGATCGACAGCTTCGGTATCGACAGCATCATCTACCCGAAGTACCTGACGGCAGATTATATCCTACAGTACGTCCGTGCCCGCCAGAACACCATCGGATGCAACGTGGAAACGCTGTATAAGATCCTGGACGGCCGCGCCGAAGCACTGGAATTCTCCATCAAAGCGAATTCCGCTGTCACGAATGTGCCGCTTATGGACTTAAACTTAAAGGACAACCTTCTGATCTGCTGCATCAACCGCAACGGTCAGATCCTCACCCCCCGCGGTCAGAATATGATCACGGTCGGGGATACCGTGATTCTCGTGACCACAAACCGCGGTCTCGGTGATATCCGGGATATCTTAAAATCATAAAGGAGCGATTCCATGAATTATTCGATGATCTTTTATATTATCGGCTGGATTCTGGACGTGGAGGCGGCGCTTCTTGTGCCATCCCTGGCAGTCTCCCTGATCTACCATGAAAGCTGCGCGCTGGCATTCTTCATCACGATCGTCCTCTGCCTGATCCCAGGTGTGATCCTTGTCCGCAAGCAGCCGAAAAACAAGGTATTCTACACAAGGGAAGGTTCCGTGACGGTTGCCTTAAGCTGGATCGTCATGAGTATCATGGGTTCTATCCCGTTCCTCTTAAGCGGATCCATCACAAATCCGGTGGATGCCCTGTTTGAGACTGTGTCCGGATTTACGACGACCGGTGCCAGTATTCTTCCCGCCGTGGAACCGCTTCAGCACGGCATCCTGTTCTGGAGGAGCTTTACACACTGGATCGGCGGTATGGGAGTTCTCGTGTTCCTTCTCTGCCTGCTTCCGCTTACCGGAAGCGGCTATCATATGAACCTCATGAAAGCAGAGAGCCCGGGCCCCTCTGTCACAAAGCTGGTCCCGAAGGTGCAGTCCACCGCAAAGATCCTCTATGGACTCTATCTGTTCCTGACGGTTCTGGAGTTTGTTCTCCTGCTTGTGGGACAGATGCCGGTGTTTGATTCCCTGTGTACCGTTTTCGGCACCGCGGGAACCGGAGGTTTCGGTATCAAGAATGACAGCTTCGGAAGCTATTCCACCTACCTGCAGGGCGTAGTTACCGTGTTTATGATCCTTTTTGGCATCAACTTTAACGTGTACTTCCTCTTCTATATGAAAAAGCCGAAGGAAGCACTGCGCTGCGAGGAGGCGCGATGGTACCTCGGGATCATTGCCACGTCGATCCTTGTCATCACGTTTTTCGTCCGGGATTTCTTCGACAGCCTGTTCCTCGCGTTCCACCATGTCGCGTTTCAGGTTGCTTCCATCATCACGACCACCGGCTTCGCCACCGTGGATTTTAACCTCTGGCCAACGATCCCGAAAACGATCCTGGTGCTCTTAATGTTTATCGGTGCCTGCGCGGGAAGTACCGGCGGCGGCATTAAGGTTTCCCGCATCCTGATCCTGCTGAAAACGGTAAAAAAAGAACTGATCCAGCTGCTGCATCCCAGGAGTGTACGCCGCATCCAGATTGACGGCAAGGCGATCGAGCACGAGGTTGTCCGCTCCACAAATGTTTACATGGGCGTCTACATTTTTATTTTTGCCTTTTCCATGCTGCTGATCGCGCTGAATAACTTCGATCTTATCACCAACTTTTCTGCAGTTGCTGCGACACTCAACAACATCGGTCCCGGTCTTTCCCTGGTGGGTCCGATCGGAAACTTTTCCATGTTTTCCGACTTTTCCAAGCTTGTCCTGATCTTCGACATGCTTGCCGGACGCCTGGAGCTGTTCCCGCTGCTGCTGTTATTCGTACCGAATACCTGGAAACGATTTTAAACCGCTTCCAGGCGAAATAAAATCAGATTATTCTGCGCACTCACAGCGAGTTTGCATTGCCGCGACGCAGACAAAAAAAGAACCAGGCTGCAGCCTGGTTCTTTTTTGTTTTAAAATCTTTTACGCCAGCTGTTTCTTGCCGGTATAAAGCTCGTAATATCTTCCCTTTTGTTCCAGCAGTTGATCGTGATCGCCGCGCTCGATGATTTCGCCGTTTTCCAATACCATGATCGCATTCGCGTTTCGAACAGTGGAAAGCCTGTGGGCGATGACAAGGGTTGTCCGTTCTGCCATCAGGCGATCCATACCATGCTCAATATGTCGCTCGGTTCTCGTATCGACAGAGGACGTTGCCTCATCCAGGATCAGGACAGGCGCCTTGGAAATTGCCGCACGGGCAATGTTTAACAGCTGTCTCTGTCCCTGGCTTAAGTTTGCGCCATCTCCCTCGATCATCGTATCATATCCGTTTTCCAGACGCATGATAAAGGAATGTGCGCTGGCCATTTTTGCCGCCTGCTCGACCTCTGCATCGGCCGCATCCAGCCTGCCATAGCGGATATTTTCCCGGATCGTTCCGGTAAACAGGTGCGTATCCTGCAGCACCATTGCGATATTACTGCGCAGGTTTTCTCGTCCAACCTTGCGGATATCCACGCCATCCATCAGGATTTCTCCGCTGTCGATCTCGTAAAATCGGTTGATCAGGTTCGTGATCGTCGTCTTGCCCGCGCCGGTACTGCCGACAAACGCGATCTTCTGTCCCGGTTTCGCATACAGGGAAATATGCTTCAAAATCGTATGACCAGGCACATAGCCAAACGTCACATCCTTTAACTCCACATGTCCTTTGCAGGGATTTAAAACAACCGCATCCGCTGCGTCTGCAGCTTCCGGCGCTTCATCCATCACCTGGAACACACGCTCTGCACCCGCAAGAGCGGAAAAGATTGTATTCATCTGCATGGACAACTCGTTGATCGGTCTGGAGAACTGTCTGGAATAGTTGACAAATACAGTCATACCGCCAATATCAAAGCCCTGCAGCACGCATAATATACCACCGATCATCGCAGTCAGGGAATAGCTGACCTGGCTTAAGTTGCCCATGACCGGTCCCATGATTCCTCCAAAAAACTGAGCGAAAATCTGTTTTCCGCGAAGATCGTCATTTAAGTATTCAAACTCTTCCTCCGCAACGTTTTCATGGCAGAACACCTTTACAACCTTCTGTCCCGTCATCGTTTCTTCGATATAACCGTTTAAAGTACCGATCGCTGCCTGCTGCGCCTGATAAAATTTCCGGCTCTTTCCTGCCACTGCTCCGCCTACTTTCATCATGAGCGGAACCATCACAACCGTCACAATTGTCAGCCACACGTTCGTGTAAAGCATCAATCCGAGGGTTCCGACTACAGTGATCACGCTGGAAATGATCTGAAGTACAGTGTTGTTCAACATATCTCCGACCGCATCCAGGTCGTTCGTATAACGGCTCATCAGGTCGCCGTGGTTGTTCGTATCATAAAACCGAACCGGCAAATGCTGCATTTTCACAAATAAATCGTTTCGGATTTTTTCCAGTGCACCCTGGGAAACGCCGATCATAATCCGCTGCTGCAGATACTGTGCTGTGACACCGATGATATAAATTCCTGCCATGGTCAGAAGCGAATGCAGAAGCTTCTGCGCACTGCTGCCCTCCCCGGTCAATCCGTTGATGATCGGACGCAGCATATAGGAGCCTGCGAGGTTCGCAATCGTCCCGGCAATGACACAGAAAAAGACGAAAATCAGCCGTCCCTTATCTTCAGAAAGATATCCCATCAGACGCGCAATCGCCTTTTTGGTATTCTGTGGCTTTTTGACTTTTATTTTTCCACCGCCAGGACCAGGTCTTGGACCTCCCGGCCCTCCAGGACCGCCGGATCCTTCAGGCCTCTTTGCGCTGCTCTTGCTGTATTTGGCAATCAGTCTTTTCTTTCTCTGCTCGTCCATTATGCGATCACCTCCTTTTTCATCTGGGAGTCGTAAATTTCCTGATAGGCTTTACAGGTTTCCAGAAGGGCTTCATGTTTGCCAAGCCCAACGATTTTTCCCCCGTCCATCACGATGATCTGATCCGCTTCCATCACGGAGCCGATCCGCTGTGCGATGATCAGCTTTGTTGTCTCCTTCAGCGTCGTGGAAAAAGCTTCCCGAATCCTTGCTTCTGTCGCTGTATCCACCGCACTCGTGGAGTCGTCCAGAATCAATATTTTCGGACGTTTTAAAAGTGCCCGCGCAATACACAGTCTCTGCTTCTGACCGCCGGAAACGTTTACGCCGCCCTGACCAAGCTCCGTATCATATCCATCTGCCAGTTTTTGAATAAAGCCTTCCGCCTGTGCACTTTCTGCTGCTTCCCGAATCTGGTCTTTGTCAGCATTTTCATCGCCCCACTGCAGATTTTCTTCGATCGTACCGGAAAAGAGTACATTTTTCTGCAGCACCATACCAACGCCCTCCCGCAGATGCTTCAGGGAATAATCCCGAACGTCGATGCCATCCACCAAAACCTTTCCCTCATCCACATCGTACAGACGCGGAATCATGGACACCAGCGTTGTCTTGCCGCAGCCCGTCGATCCGATGATACCGATCATCTGTCCCGGCTCGATCGTCAGATTGATCTGATCCAGCACTTTTTCTGCACTGTCTTTGTAATATCGGAAGGAAACATTCTGGAATTCGATCTTTCCGTTTTTTACAACTGCTTCCGGATATGCTGCATGATCGTCTGTCAGACTCACTTTTGTATCCATCACTTCGTTAATCCTGCGTCCGCTCGCAAATGCCCGGGAGCTCTGCAAAAATACCATAGCCAGCATCATCAGGGACATCAGCACCTGCACAATATAGGTTGTAAACGCCGTCAGATCACCGACCTGCATCTTTCCGCCCAGGATCTGATTGCCTCCAAGCCATACCACAACCAGCGTTGTCAGGTTCATAAACAGCATCATCAGCGGCATCTGTGCAACTGCGATCTTAAATGCATTTAAGCTGGATTCCTTTAGCTCTGCGTTCGACTTTTCAAAACGGGCACTTTCATAATCCTCACGGACGAAGGACTTGATGACCCGCACATTCGTCAGTACCTCCTGAATATTGGAGTTTAGAGCATCCAACTTTTTCTGCATAAACTCAAATCTCGGATATGCAATGCGTAAAAGCAAAAGGATCACTACTGTCATAACCGGCAGAACGATCAGAAATACCGCCGCCAGCTCCCGATTCATCAAAAACGCCATAATAATCGCGCCGATCAGCATGCCGGGGGCGCGAAGCATCATTCGAAGCGCCATCATGATCAGGTTCTGCACCTGTGTGATATCGTTGGTCAGACGCGTAACCAGAGAACCCGTGGAGAACCGGTCGATCTCCGAAAACGAAAAGGTCTGGATTTTTTTAAACGCATCTTTTCGAAGCCCTGCGCCGAAGTTGATCGCCGCAACCGATGCAAACCATGCTCCTCCAACGCCGCCGGCCATCATGATGAACGCCGTCAGGATCATGATAATGCCCTTCTGCACGATGTAGCCTACATCATGATTGGCTGCCCCGACATTAATGATGTCCGCCATAAAAGACGGAAGCAGTACTTCTCCTGCTACCTCCGTCAGCATCAGAATCGGTCCCAGTATAAACGCATACCAGCAGGGCCTGATATATTTTCCGTAACGTTTCATTTGATCCTTATTCCTCCTTTTGCTGATCCCTCAGCAGATTTTCATAAATTCGTTCGAAAAACTGCTGGAGACTCTGCATTTCCTCTTCTGAAAATCCTTCAAACATCGCTTTTTCCGTTTCCCAGAACATCTGCTCGCTCCGCTCAATGACACTGCGTCCCTTTGGCGTGATCGTCACCCGGTGCGTCCTGCTGTCAAACTCTGTAGTTTCCCGCGTAATGTATCCGCCGTTTTCCAGCTTTTTTAAGGAAACTGCAACCGCCGCCGGCGAAATTTCCATTTCACGCGCAATTTCGATCTGGGAACAATTCGGATGATGATTTAAGTGCATCAAAAGCCGGTGCTGACTCTGATAGACTCCCGTATGATTCACCTTTTTTTCAATACAACGACGCAGCTGCCGATCCGTGCGTCGAAACAGAAATGACAGCCTGGCTTCCGGTGTCGGATTCCCACAGTGCTTCGCATTTTGATCTTGTTCCATCGCATTTCCCTCTTGTTAACTAGTTAATTGTTTACTTGTTAAGTATATGTATAACTAACTCTGTTGTCAAGAGAATTAAAAAAACTGATTTCCTTACTGTAACTTTTTTTCGAAATAGATTATAATGATATCCATGGTTCCACAGTGTCTTTTTTGATTTTTATATTTTAACGGAGATTTTTAACCTATGTCTTTGACAACCTTTTTGAAAAAGCTTTCCCCCGGGCGCATCATTGCCCTCGGTTTTCTTTTCTGCATCCTGCTTGGCTCCCTTTTACTGATGCTGCCCTGCAGCCTGCAGCCCGGTATCGCACTGCCCTATCTTGACGCCCTTTACACTGCCACCAGCGCAGTCTGTGTAACCGGCTTAAACGTCATCGACCCCGGCAGTACCTTTTCACCCTTTGGTCAGTTTGTCCTCGGCTGCCTGATCCAGATCGGAGGACTGGGTGTCGCTTCCATCGGTGTCGGGATCATGCTCGCAATGGGCAAAAAGATCAATCTGAAAGAACGCCGTGTTATCCGTGATGCAATGAACCTGGATTCCGGCAAAGGCCTGATCCGATTTGTCAAAGCAATCTTTTATACGACACTTCTCATTGAGCTTTTGGGCGCGTTTCTTTCGTTTCCTGTCTTTTTCCGGGATTATCCGCTGCCTCGCGCCATAGGCTTAAGCCTGTTTCATTCGGTTGCTTCCTTTAACAATTCCGGCTTCGACGTGCTCGGAAACGGGACAAGCCTGATTCCGTATCAGAAGGATGTGCTTCTAAATCTCGTGACCTGTGCTCTGGTAATCGCCGGCGGCATTGGCTTTCCGGTCATTTTTGAGCTGCTCCTGAAACACTTTTCCTGGGAACGCCAGTCAATGCACACACGGGTTGTGCTGAGCACGACATTTGCCCTGCTGCTTTTCGGGACACTTTTATTAAAACTCACAGAGAATATCAGTTGGCTCGGCGCTTTTTTCTACAGCGTCTCCGCCCGGACAGCCGGTTTTTCCACTTATAACCTCGGCGATTTCTCTACTGCAGGTCTGCTGTTCGTTTCCGGACTGATGTTTATCGGGGCCTCTCCCGCCTCCACCGGCGGCGGCATCAAAACCACCACCTTTTTTGTCCTGCTCTCCGGCATCTATTCCGCAGCAACAAATCATTCCGAAAGAGCCTTCCATAACGCGATCCCAAAGGACGCGTTCCGTAAGGCCTCCGTCATCAGTATACTTGCTGCCTTTTTGGTTATGACAGCCTCCTATCTGATGCTGATCTTCGATCCGCAGCTTTCCCTGCGAGATGTACTGTTTGAAATGATCAGTGCTTTCAGCACCTCCGGTCTTTCCACCGGCATCACACCGCAGTTGAGCGCTCAGAGCCGGATTCTTTCTATTATTATGATGTACATCGGCAGACTCGGACCCCTGACTGTTGCATCCCTGTGGTACTTTACGATCGGGGAACGCGTCCGCTACCCGGAAGGGACAATTGCCATCGGGTGAGTGACCGCCCACGGCATGCAGACACTCTGCCAGCACTGTGCAGGATCACAATCCAGAAACACAGCGCAGATCTTTGCATAACTTATCGGAAAAATATGCGAGCGAACCGCTCAGAAATGAGGATATTATGTTTGGAAAAAAGAAAAAAAATGCCATTGCATACGGTATTATCGGACTTGGGCGCTTCGGGGAAGCGCTGGCGACAGAGCTTGCACGCTCCGGTGCAGAGCTGCTTGTCATGGATCGCGAAGAAGAGCGGGTCCGTGAAATGCGGGAACTGACCGAAAATGCACTCGTTGTCAATACCCTGGACAAAAAGACCCTGACAGAAACCGGTATCCAGAACTGCGATATTGCGGTCGTCTGCATCGGCGAGCATATGGAATCCTCTATCCTGACGACATTAAATCTCGTCAGCCTCGGTATTCCGACTGTCATTGCCAAAGCCACCAGCCCGGAGCATGGCGAGATTTTAAAACGCCTCGGCGCACAGGTCGTTTATCCCGAACGCGATATGGCAATTCGCCTGGCAACCAGGCTTTCCAACTCCCGGATCCTGGATTTTATCCAGCTGAGTGAAAAATTGAATATCACCAAGCTGTCCGTCCCGGATGCCCTCGTTCAGAAATCTGTCGTTGAATTGAATCTGCGAGCCCGGTTTGGTCTAAACATCATCGCCATCGAGCATAACGGTCAGGTGATCGAGCACGTCGATCCAAACTACCGCTTCTGCCCCGGCGACATTTTGATCCTGTCCGGCAGCAAGGAGAGTCTTTCCCGATTCGACCGCTGGATAGATAAGCAGGAGTAACACATACAGGTTGCATGTAGACATCGCACTCCGTCAGTGCGGTACACAGCGCGGGACGCAGCCAACACTGGATGACATCTACTCCCGGTACGCCAACCGGATTTTATCCGCGATCAGCGCGATGAACTCCGAGTTGGTCGGTTTTCCCTTTCCCGTATTGATCGTATATCCAAACAGCGCGTCCAGCGTCTCCATCCTGCCGCGGTTCCACGCAACCTCGATCGCATGGCGAATGGCGCGCTCGACTCTGCTCGGTGTCGTTTCATACTTTTTCGCAATTTCCGGATACAACGTCTTTGTGATCGAGCCGAGCATATCCATGTCCTTGACTGACATCTGAATTGCTTCGCGCAGATACTGATATCCACGGATATGTGCCGGTACGCCGATGTCATGGATCATGTTCGTGACATCCCGCTCCAGGTCCCGTTTGGGCACTTCTTTTGCCTGTACATATTCCAGGGAGTTTTCTTCGCCTGCCGCTCTGGCGGGAACGGTAATCATAATCTGAAATTCTCTATTATGTTCCATCAAATCGGTCAGAATCTGAACCACGTTTTCTTTTTCTTTTCCTGCTGTAAGGCTGAGCTGTTCCATAGTTTTCCTCATTTCTGCGCACGTTTTTTGCGTAGGTCGGGTTTGTATCAAGTGCGCACAGACACAAATCTCGCGATTGAAAAATTTTATTTTTCAATCTTTTTTCCTTTCGCAATACCGGTTTGGTTCCTCTTTACAGGCATCATTATAGGCTGATTCTGCTGGATCCTGCAAGAAACTGTCATCGCAAAAAAAGAGCCAGAAATTCCTCTTTCCGAGAATTTCTGACTCCTTTTTTTACAAAAATTGGCGAAAAACCACGATTTTACAGAGAATTTCTGTTTTTTGTGATCCGGAAGGTCACCTCAACCATCGTAATCATCAGTGCCACGAACACCAGCAGATATAGCGGCAGGATGAAAAATCCGATGGAATTTCCAAGGATACCGAAAATCGGCGGGATAAAGATCGTTCCAATGTATGCGCTCGCCATCTGAATGCCGATGATCGCACCGGAGTTCTCTGCTCCAAAATTGGACGGGGTAGAATGAATGATGCAGGGATAAATCGGTGCGCAGCCAAACCCGATCACAAGGAATGCCGCAAACGCCGCCTGATAGGACGCAATCGGAAGAAACAGCACCAGGATACCGCAAATTAAAATTCCGGTTCCCAGTCGGATCATTTTCTGGTCACCAAGCTTATCCGTAATAAAACCGCTTGCAAATCTTCCGGAAGTAATGCCGATGTAAAACAGAGCTGCAAAGGTTGCCGCACGCTCTGTAGAAATTCCTTTTACCTCTACAAAGTAGGTGCTCGCCCACTGCATTGCTGTTGCCTCCAGTGCAGAATACGCAAAAAAGCCAAGCAGGAGAAAGGGAACGCCCTTTATTTTCAGTGCACCCACCAGTCCGACACTCTTTCCAGCGGTTTCCGTTGCCGATTTGTTGATATTCCAGACCGGCAGCGTCAAAAGTAAAAGAAGGGCAATAGCCAGCTGCAAAAATCCAATGATGCGATAGCCGCTGTTCCACGTCCGGTTCGTCAGCGCATAGCCCATGATAAACGGACTGATAACTGTGCCCACACCCCAGAAGCAGTGCAGCCAGCTCATATGCTTCGCTTTGTAATGAAGCGCCACATAGTTGTTTAACGCTGAGTCGATCGCACCTGCTCCCAATCCATAGGGCACTGCAAAAACGGCCAGCATCCAAAACTGCGAAGAAAAGGAAAATCCAAACAGTGCAATAACGGTCAGAAATACGCTGGCAACCGTTACGATTCTGGTTCCAAATTTTCGGGTCATTTTGTCCGAAAACAGGCTCGATACAACCGTCCCACCGGAAATGATCATTGAAATGATCCCCATATACGACACCGGCACGCCAAACTCTGCGTGCATGACCGGCCAGCCGGAGCCAAGCAGCGAATCCGGCAGTCCCAGACTGATAAATGCAATATAAATCAACGCAAGCAAAAATAAGTACATTTTTCTTCTTTCTCCTGTCATAAAATTTGAAAATGGCAACCCGTTCCTTATCATACACCAATCCAGATCTTTCCGCTATCCTTTTCTTTTCCTGATGACGGAAATTTCAAATTTTATTCCTGGTGTTAAGAGATTCCGGTCGGGAACCTATAACTCGGAATTTACTTTCTCTACAGAGCTTGCTATACTGGAAAACGAACACGAAAGAAAAGGAAGCTCCCGACTTATGAAACGAATTGATTTTGAAAACGGAACCGTAACCGGAAACATTCTCGGAGCAGCCCTCCCCATGCTGGTTGCCCAGATTTTGAGCCTGCTCTATAACATCGTAGACCGTATCTATATCGCCCGTATCCCTGGGTGCGGCACAGCCGCCCTCGGCGCAGTGGGACTGTGCTTTCCGCTGATCGTCATCCTCAGCGCATTCGCCAATCTCTTTGGAAGCGGCGGTGCTCCGCTGTTTTCCATTTACCGTGGAAAAAAGGAAACAGAACAGGCAAACCGCATCATGAACACATCTTTTACAATGGTATGTGTCAGTGCCGCCCTTTTGATGACGATTGGTCTTGTTTTTGCCCGTCCCCTTCTGGTGCTCTTCGGCGCGTCTGCAGATGCTTTAGTCTATGCATATCCATACATGATGCTCTATCTCATCGGCACGCTGCCTTCCATGATCGCAGTCGGCATGAATCCTTTTATCAACGCACAGGGATATTCCCTTGTTGGTATGTGCTCCGTCGCCATCGGCGCAGCTGCCAATCTGCTCCTTGACCCTCTCTTTATTTTTGTTTTCGGCCTCGGCGTGCAGGGCGCTGCAGTCGCAACCGTGCTCTCCCAGCTGCTTTCTGCCTCTTTCGTCCTGCTTTTCCTGACGAAAAGGGCGGAGCTGAGGGTTCGCTTTCTGCGGAAAGCAGAATTTTCCCAATGTAGCGGCTATGCAAAAAATATCGTCAGCCTCGGTACATCCGGCTTTGTCATGCAGCTGACCAACAGCCTTGTTACGATCTGCTGCAACAACGTCCTTTCCGTCACCGGCGGGGATATCTATATTTCCGTCATGACCATCATTTCCAGCGTGCGTCAGCTCGTGGAAACGCCGATTTACGCGCTCACGGAGGGAACCTCTCCTATCCTGAGCTATAATTACGGTGCCCGCCGTCCGTCCCGTGTCAAAAACGCCGGTATAGTCATGGCACTCATGGTCTTTGGCTATACTGCCATCATGTGGAGCCTGATCATCCTCGCCCCCGGTATGCTGATCCGGATTTTCAGCTCCGACTCTGTGCTGGTTGCCGATGCCATCCCTGCGCTGAAACAATATTTTGCCGCCTTTATTTTCATGGATCTGCAGTATATCGGTCAGACAACCTTTAAATCCTTAAATAAAAGGAAGCAGGCGATTTTCTTCTCCCTGCTCCGAAAGGTATTTATTGTCGTTCCGTTAACCTATCTGATGCCCTATACACTCCACATGGGCACAGCTGGTGTTTTCCTTGCCGAACCGGTGTCCAACGTCATCGGCGGCAGCTTCTGCTTTATCACAATGCTCTGCACTGTATTGCCGGAGTTAAAACGGATGGGACAGGACAATGCAGCGGTGGGCCGGTAAAGCTATAACCTGCGTTTCATTCAGAGACATTTTTGCAGCATAACAATTTCATATAACAGTTGCTCTAAAAAAAAATTGCCACCATAAAGGTGGCAATTTTTTAATCCTCTTTCGGAAGTACAATATTCAACAAAATCGCTACCATCGCAGCCGGTACAATACCGGAGCCGCCAAAGATCAGCTGAATAAACTGAGGCGCATTTACAAGGATTCCTGTGTTGGCGCCCATACCGTAGCCTACACCGAGCGCTACCGATACGATGGAAAGATTCCGGGCAGTCAGCGGATTCTTCGTGATCAGCTGAATACCGCTGATGACGATAGAAGAAAACATCATAACTGCTGCGCCACCCAGTACCGACTGAGGCATGATGGAAACCAGCGCCGCCAGCTTCGGGCAAAGACCGCACAAGATCAGGAAAATCGCTCCGGTCGCAAGTGCAAAGCGATTTACTACCTTTGTCATGGCAACCAGTCCAACATTCTGGCTGAAGGAGGTATTCGGCAATACACCAAATAACGCTGCGAAGGAAGAACCAAGACCATCGCACATCACGCCGCCTGCAAGCTCCTTATCTGTTGCTTCCCTGCCAAGTCCGCCTTCCATTACACCGGAAATATCACCGACCGTCTCCACTGCCGTTACAATAAACATGATCAGGACAGGCAAAATCGCACGCAGATCAAACACCGGCTTTATCGGCATCAGCTTCGGAATTTCAAACCAGGAAGCTTCTGCAACCTTATTCCAGTTTAATACCCATGCTTTTGTATATTCCACGCCATCTGCAGTAACACCGGTCGTAGGCAGGACAAATCCCATTACCACTGCAGCAATGTAGCCTGCGATAATACCAAACAGGATTGCAGAAGAGCTTAAAAAGCCCTTTGTCCCATGCTTGAAGACAAGAATCATTGCGAGAACAAAAACAGCCAGAAGCAGGTTTTCCACAGAGCCGAAATCTTTTGCATTATTTCCGCCTCCGAAGGAATTGATGCCTACAGAGATCAGGCTCAGACCAATCGACATAACGACCGTACCGGTTACCACCGCCGGAAAGAATTTTCGAAGGGGCTTTAAAAAAAAGCCCAGCACCGTTTCGAATAGTCCGCCGATTATGGATGCACCCATGATCGCACCATACGCCAGCACACCGCCGCCCATCGACGCAGCAACACTGTTGAATACTCCGATAAATCCGGAAGAAGTACCCATAATAATCGGAACCTTTCCACCCACCGGTCCGATGGAAAACAGCTGTACCAGCGTTACAATACCGGCTACCAGCATGGCATTCTGCAGCAGGGAAAGCTGCAGCTGTGCAAACTCTCCGCCGGCCAGCCCACATGCACCCGTAATGATCAACAACGGAGTCAGGTTTCCGACAAACATTGCAAGGACATGCTGTAAGCCAAGGGGAATTGCCTGAGAAAGGGGCATTTTCCCATCCATCTGAAATGCTTCCTCAGATAGTTTGAAACTTTTTTTCATTTTTTCTCTCTCCTCATTTTGTGATTTATTGTCACAGCCCACACACAAACCTGCTGCGCATGTGGACTGCAGCATTTTCATCCTACTGCGGCATCGACATCAGAATCTTCTCCGGTGTAATCGGAAGTTCCCTGTGCCATACGCCGGTCGCCCGGTAGATCGCATGGGCAATTGCAGGTGCCGGGGTATTGATAACAATTTCCCCGATGGATTTTGCGCCAAAGGGTCCTGTTGGCTCATAGCTGTTTTCAAATTCCACGCGAAGATGCCCCATATCCAGACGGGTCGGAACCTTATACTGTAAAAAGCTGGACTCAATCGGGCGTCCATTTCTGTCATAAGTGATATTTTCAAAAAGGGTATGCCCGATTCCCTGTACGATACCCCCCTCTGTCTGAATACGCGCCAATGCGGGATTGATCGTAATTCCGCAGTCCACTACCGCAACATAATCCAGAATTTTCACTTCTCCGGTATCCTTATCCAGCTCGATTTCCACCATTCCGACCATGTAAGGAGGCGGGGAAACCGGGGAGGAATGGGACGCGGTCGCAACCGCTGCAATATCGTTGTTTACCTGGTCTTTGACACTGATCTCTGCCAGAGAAACGCTTTTCTCCGTATTGATCTGCTTTACCCGTCCGTTTTCAAACACTACCTCTTCTGTGCTGCAGCCAAGCATTCCCGCCGCGATCCCACAGAGCTGTGTCTTTAGCTTCGCGCATGCCATCTCCACCGCCTTACCGGTGATATAGGTTGTGGAAGAGGCATAGGAGCCGGAATCATAAGGGGAAGCGTCCGTATCCGCGCCAAATACCGCCACATCATCTACGGAACAGTCCATACATTCCGCAACCATCTGGGCAAGGATCGTATCGCATCCGGTTCCCATATCCGCAGCGCCGATAATCAGGTTAAAGGTGCCGTCATCTGCAAGCTTCACGGTTGCGGAACCGACATCCACATTGGAAATACAGGAGCCCTGCATCGCCATTGCCACGCCTGCTGCGCGCACCTTTCCGTTTCCCATATCCCGAACGGGATATTTTTCATCCCAATGGAACAGCTCCTTACAGCGCGCCATGCATTTATCCAGCGCACAGGCATTTGCAGTTTCGCCATAATAGGCCGGCATTTTCATGCCCTCCCGGAGCATATTCTTTTCCCGGATGATTGTCGGATCGATTCCAAGCTTCTCTGCCAGCTCGTTGACAGAGGTTTCCAGTGCAAAAATACCCTGTGTCGCTCCGTAGCCCCGATAGGCACCTGCTGCCATCGTATTGGTATATACAACATCATAGCCAAACCGGAATGCCTCCAGGCCTCCGGTATAAAGCGGAATCGATTTGTGTCCGCTCAGTCCTACCGTCGTCGGACCATGCTCGCCATAAGCACCGGAATTGGATAATGTATACAGATCCAGTCCCCGGATGTGTCCATCCTTATCCGCTCCCAGCCGCACGCGCACTTCCATTTCATGCCGGGGAGATCCTGCGATCTGACTCTCCTCCCTCGTAAAAATAAGCTGCGCCGGGCGTCCGGTTTTCAGTGTGACAAATGCGGGATAAACCTCACTTACCGCCGTCTGCTTTGCACCGAATCCGCCGCCGATCCTTGGCTTTTCCACACGGATTTTACTTTTGGGGATCCCCAGCGCCCGGGAAAGGATTCTGCGAACGTGAAATACGATCTGGGTCGAGGAAATCACATGCAGTCTTCCATATCGATCCAGCTCGGTATACGTACGAAAGGTCTCCATCATCGCCTGATTAAAGGAACGCATATGATACGCATGTTCCAGCACCTCATCGCAGTCTGCAAGCACCGCATCCACGTCCCCGTCACCACTGATTTCACTGGCAACCAGGTTCCGCCTTGCATCTCCGCCCACCGGAACCTGTGCAAGCCAGTCCTCTTCCGGATGCACTAAAATTTCATTGTCCTTTGCCTGATGGAAATCCAGAACCGGTTCCAGAATCTTATATTTTACTTTGATCAATTTCATTGCCTTTAATGCCGCTTTTTCATTTTCTGCTGCGATAATGGCAACCACGTCCCCGACAAAACGCACATGCCGATCCAGAATCAGCCTGTCGTAAGGCGACGGCTCCGGATAGGTCTGTCCCGCTATGGCAAAGCGCTGCTTTGGCACGTCTTCCCAGGTATAAATATCCACGACACCCGGAACCTTTTTGGCAACCGAAACGTTAATTTCCTCCACAATCGCATTTGCGTGCGGGCTTCTTAACAGCTTTACCGCCAGCGCATCCTTCGGTGCGATATCCTCCACATAAACCGGCTTTCCCAAAAGCAGCTGCATAGAATCCTTTTTGCGGACCGGCTGGTTGATCGCATTGTATTTCTTATGTTCCATGAAGCCTCTCCTTTACTTTCTTCTCTGATCCAGAAAATTCCGGATGCCCCGCAGCTGTCCTTCATAGCCGGAGCATCTGCAGAGGTTTCCTGCCAAATAGGCACGAATCTCATCATCCGTCGGATCCGGATTCTCCCGAAGCAGCGCGATCGTATTCATGACAAATCCCGGATTACAGAAGCCGCACTGATCCGCTCCCTGATCGGCAATAAATCCGACAAACTCTGACGCTTCCTCCTGAAGTCCTTCCAGGGTATAGATTTCATGTCCATCTGCTCTGGCTGCGAGCACAGAACAGGAAAGCACCGGCGTATTATCCATGAGAACGGTGCACAGACCACAGTTTGCTGTCTCACAGCCTCGTTTTACGCTGTAGCATCCATGTTTTCTCAAAAAGTCGATCAAAAGCAGATCCGGTTCGATCTGCTCGGCGATCCTTCTTCCATTCACTTTTATTATGATCTCCATCCCTACGCCTCCCCGATTTTACAAAACAATCTCTGACTCAGCACTCCGATCAGACGGGTGCGGTAGGCTGCCCCGGCACGGTGGTTATTACCGGTCGGAATCTGCTCTTTTGCCCAGTTTGCAAATGTCTTTACGCTTTCTTCCTTCACACCGCCGGAAAGAAACTTTTCTTCATCGCAAAGAAGCACTGCCCGATGCGGTCTTGCACCGACTGCCAACCGGTATTCTCCCCCGACGCAGGAAGCGGCGCAGGCAATCACCGGGAAATCCGTGCTCTGGTTGCGGACCGCTGCGTAGGCAAAGCGTCCTGCAGTCTTTTTCACGATCAGACGGACTAAAATATCTCTGTCCTGTTTTTTCTCGGCAAACTCTTTTAAAGGAATTCTTCCACCCTGAAATAATTCCACCTCGGTATCCATTGCAAGAAAGACCGTCAAAACATCAGAGAATCCGAACCGTCCCCAGATGCTTCCTCCAACCGTTGCAAGATTGCGGAACTGCACACCTACTATATCCTTTACCGCATCTCTTACTGCACCCTGTGTATAGGCATTCAGCCCGGTATCTGTCTCCAGCTGCCGCAGCGATACCATGGCGCCGATAGAAATTTCCTCTTCCGTTTCTTCTATTTCATTCAGTCCAAGATCACAAAGATCGATTGCTGTCTGAATCATGCGATTCTGCATTTTCGTCCAGAGCATTCCACCGAGAATACAGTTCCCCTTTTTCTGGTTCAGCTCATATGCCTCTTCCAGACTTTTTGCGCGCACATAATTCTGAATTGTAACCATAAAATGTTCTCCCTGAAACCTTACTGTTCCCATGCACCCTTTTCTATTTTCGTGCAATCCGTGAACAAAAACCAAAAAACCCAATTATATTATAATAAAATCCCTTGCTTTTGAAAAGACACTTTGCTACAATACCGTTGTATTATTGAAACTACAACGAAAGGTGAACGTAATGAAAAACACTCTGAAAAAGTACCTGTCCCTGTCCCTTGCATGTGCACTGTTGATCTCTATGATCGGCTGCGGCACTGCTTCTGCCCCCGCAGAAACTGTTCCTGCAACAGAATCCGTCACAGAGCAGGCTGCCGAGACTGTCACAGAAACCGCTTCTGCCGAAACAGAAGAGACTGCAGCCGAAGAAGCCATTGAAGCTGCAGAAACGACTTATCCCGTCACCCTGACCGATCAGGCAGGCCGTGAAGTAACGCTCGAAGCTGAACCTGAGACCATCGTAAGCGGCTATTACATTCCCTCCAGCCTTTTGATCGCTCTTGGTCTGGAGGACAAGATGGTAGGCATCGAAGCAAAGGCTGGCAAGCGTGCAATCTACAAGCTTGCTGCACCTGATCTGATAGAGCTTCCCAGTGTCGGCACCGCAAAGGAATTCGACCTGGAAGGCTGCGCAGCCCTCTCCCCTGATCTGGTTATCCTGCCCTTAAAATTAAAGGACGCAGCAGCGAGCCTGACAGAGCTTGGTATCCCGGTGCTGCTTGTCAATCCGGAAAGCCAGGAGCTTCTGACAGAAATGATCGAGCTGGTATCTACCGCCACCAACACACAGGAACGTGCAAACGAGCTGCTTTCCTATATAGCTTCCCAGAAGTCCATGCTTTCTGATACGTTAGCTGATACAGAGCCCAAAAGCGTATATCTGGCAGGCAATTCTTCCCTGCTTTCCACAGCAGGTCCTGCGATGTACCAGTCCAGCATGATCGAGCTTGCAGGCGGCAAAAATGCAGCGGAAGACATTACCGATACTTACTGGGCAGAAATCAGCTACGAACAGCTGCTTGCCTGGGATCCTGCCTATATCATCCTCGCTTCCGATGCAGATTACACCGTTGATGACATTTTAAACGATGAAAACTTAAAAGACTGCACCGCTGTGAAAAACGGTCAGGTATATCAGATTCCCGGCGATATAGAGGCTCTGGACAGCCCGGTTCCCGCAGGCATCCTTGCATCCGTATGGCTTGCCGGCATTCTCCATCCCGAACAGGTTCCCGCTGACACTTATACCACGGAAAGCAACACTTATTATGAAACCTTCTATGGAATCTCCAACGAAAACTAAATCGTTTCTTCTCGTCGGGACCGTTATTTTAACGGTCCTGACTTTATGCTCTTTTTTCGTCGGAAAATATCCGCTTACGCTGTCCGGTCTGTTATCCGGGGACGCGATACAGTGGCGGGTTTTTCTCACCCTGCGCGCAAGCCGCGCTGTAATCGGCGCAATCGGCGGCTTTGTCCTCGGAGTTACCGGCTTTGTCTATCAGACCGTTTTCCGCAATCCCCTCGCTTCCCCCGACATTATCGGCGCATCCTCCGGTGCAAGCGTAGGCGCCGCTTTCGGCATCCTGTTTTTGCCCGGTGCGGTGGCTGTCACCCTATCTGCCTTTGCCGGAGCCATTTGTTGTGTACTCCTTGCACTGGCGCTTTCCTCCCTGACCGCCGAAAAAGACGGCAAAAGCATCGTCCTTTCCGGCATCGCCGTACACAGCCTGGCACAGACCGCGTTAGTCTGCCTGAAGCTCCTCGCCGACCCGGAAAAACAGCTTGCATCCATCGAATACTGGATCATGGGAAGTTTAAACGGCATCAGCCTGTATTCCATCGGCGGAAACATCGCTCTGTGCCTGATCTGTCTGGTTGGGATGTTCCTGTTGTACCGACAGATCCTCCTGCTCTCTCTGGACGATCAGGAGGGGCGGCTGCTCGGCGTAAATGTGACGCAAATCCGCCTGATCGTCCTTTTGATCGCAACCCTTGCCGCCTCCAGCGTTATCAGCATGACCGGGCTGATCAGCTTTATTTCGCTTCTTGCCCCCCACGGAGCGCGCCTGCTCTTTAAAAACAACCGCTTATCCACCATGTTATTCAGTGGCCTGCTCGGCGGATGCCTTTTGACGCTCGGCGATATTTTTGCCCGCAGCATCGCTTCTACCGAACTGCCAGTAAGTATTTTTACCAGTTTGCTCGGCGCGCCGTTCTTAATCTATCTCTGTATCAGGAGGAAACCGCTGCAATGAACCTACTCACTGTAACCAACCTTTCCGCCGGATATGCCGGAAAACAGATCATAAAAGATATCAGCTTTTTCGTCGCCCCAAAAACGATCGTTGGAATCCTCGGTGCAAATGGGTGCGGTAAAACCACCCTGATCAAAGCAATTGCAAATCTTCTTCCTCATACCGGAAGCTGTCAGTTAGATGACACTTACTTGGAAAACACTTCTCCAAGGCAGCTTGCTTTACTCTGCGGATACATTCCCCAAAAGAGCGGTATTTCGATCGATTTAACTCTTCTGGATGTCGTTTTGATGGGGTTTAATCCAAAGCTTTCTCTCCTGCAGTCTCCCACGGAGCAGATGAAAAAAGAAGCATTTGACGCCCTCTGCTCGGTAGGTCTTGGGTCCCGCAAAGACGATAACTTCCAGCAGCTAAGCGAAGGGCAAAAGCAGCTCTGCCTGCTGGCGCGCACTTTTGTATTAAAGCGCAGGCTTCTTCTTTTGGATGAACCGGAAAGCGCCCTGGATTTTCGGCTGCGCTATGAAACGATGGGACTTTTGCGAACGTATGTTGCAAAAAACAACGCCGCCGCACTTGTAACGCTGCACGATCCTTCTCTCGCCCTCAATTATTGCGATACGCTTCTGGTACTTTCCGATTGCGGTCTGTTGGGAGAGCTTCAACCATTTTCTACCCCGATTTCCAAAATGGAACCGCTTCTTTCCTCCATCTATGGTACAATCAGTTTAACAACACTTTCCACCCGCCGCGGCGAGAAACGGCTGATCATGATAAAGGAGGACGATGCCTGTTGAAAGCGGTTACGAGAATTACTTTTTGTGACGACAACGATGAAAAATTTTTCGGGGAAGGTCCCTGCTGTCTGCTGCATGCCATCGAAGAAACCGGCTCTCTTCGTTCCGCCGCCATATCCATGGGACTTGCCTACACCAAAGCGCTCCGCATAATCAAAAATGCCGAAGCCGCTCTCGGCTTTCCACTGACCACACGCTGTGTTGGCGGAAAATCCGGCGGTGGAAGTACACTCACTCCACAGGGAAAGGAATGGCTGACAAAATATGAAACCTATCGGGACGCCTGCGTTCATGCCAACCACAAGCTGTATTTGGAAATCTTTTCAGACAAGCGGTAAAAAACATCTGATCCTCACCGGAGACAGGGGAAGCGGCAAAACAACACTGCTTTCTGCGCTCTTTCCATGCCCTATGCCGGGGCTTACCTCCTGGGCGGTTCCAAAGCAGGGCGTCTACTTAAAGGACAATTTTTCTTCCAAAACCGTGCAAATCGGCAGATTTAACCCTGACAACACGGGTACCGAAAACCGGATGCTGCCTGTTTTAGACGCATTTTCCAAAACCGGTGTTTCTTTTCTTCGCGCTTGTGCCGACGTTTCTTCTGACTGGATCACCATTGATGAAATCGGATATCTCGAAAGCACCTGTCCCGAATATCAAAACGCCCTCTCTGAGTTGATGGCGTGCAAGCATCTCCTGATGGTCGTCCGCAAGCAAAAGCTTCCTTTCCTGGACAGTCTGCTTGCACGGCAGGATGTCTTCGTTCTCGATCTGGATCAGCCCTACGGAAACGCAGGATGTATTCTCATGGCGTCCGGTCAGGGCAGACGCTTTGGGGAAAACAAACTGCTGACAGATCTTGCAGGCAAGCCGCTGATTCAATGGGCACTCGATGCTTCCGCCGGTCTGTTTGCACACCGCCTGGTTGTGACCGTGCACAAAGAAATCGAACAGCTCTGTCTCTCTCAGGATATCCCGGTTCTTCTGCATCCTTTTCCCGACCGAAATGACATGATCCGCCTTGGAATTGGTGAAATCAGCTCTTTTATCGATCGCTGCGCCTTCCTGCCGTCCGACCAGCCTATGATCCTGCCGGAAACCATCGCTTCCCTGCTGCTTTGCGCAAAAAATCTGCCTGACTTTATCTGGCGCCCCTGCTCTAGCGACACAGTCGGTTCTCCGGTGATCTTTCCGTCCTGCTTTTTTGAGGAATTAAAAAATCTCCCTCCCAAAAAGGGAGGGAACGTGATCGTTTCCAGGTATCCAAATCTCGTCCGGACACTTCCGGTTTCTTATTCGGAAGAATTAAAGGACATCGATACAAAAGAGGAGCTGCTTGCTGTTTCACAGTATTTGGAGCAGCAGTCATCAAACCGCCGTTGGCGCTTTGATGACTGTGGGGCTTTCGCCCCTTAAAATACTGTCCATACTGCTCCGCTTGCAAGTAAACTTGCAGCGGTGCATCTGGACAGTATTTTACCCGGCTCAATGGGAAAGCATATTTTCGATAAAGATTCCGTATCCCCGCGTGGGGTCATTTACAAAGACGTGGGTGACGGCACCGATAATTTTCCCGTTCTGGAGGATCGGGGAACCGCTCATGCCCTGGACGATTCCACCGGTTTTTTCCAGCAGTCTTTCATCCGTTACCTGGATTTCGATTCCGCGGTTGATGTTGTCGTGATCCAGGTGAAGGGCTTTGATTTCGATCGTATAGAGCTGCGGCGCTCCGTCCTCCTCCAGGCAGCTCAGGATCTGTGCTTCTCCTTTTTTTACTTCCTGTTTCAATCCAACCGGCAGTGCTTCGCCTTGTATTTCGTCCGCTTCTTCCTGACTCAGGGTGCCGAATATTCCTTCGACAGAATTTATGGAGATCGCGCCGATCCGGTTTTCTTTCTTATAATCGATCACTCCGGTCAGTTCTCCCGGCGTTCCACTAATGCCTTTTCGAATGTTGACGATTTTTGTTTTGTAAAGACTGCCGCTCTGTACCTCCATCAAGTCCGCCGTATCCGTATCGTTGATTCCATGTCCCAGCGCGCCGAAGCCGTTTTTCTCATCCAGATAGGTCATCGTCCCCACGCCCTGCGCGTTATCCCGAATCCAGATACCCAGCTTGTATACCCCCTCTGTGTTCTGCTGCGGCGTAACCGTCACATCAAAGGTCTGTCCGTCCCTACAGATCGTCAGACACAGCTCCTTTCCCTCTGACGCTGCCACTTGCTCAGTGAACTGCTTTTTTCCTTCCAGTTCTACGCCGTCCACCTTTAAAATGTAATCTCCCGCCCTCAACAGGTATCTTGCAGGTTCCTTTCTGCTATGATCCAATCCTTCAAAATCGCTTTCTGCGATCACTAAAATTCCCTCGGTTTTGATGTAAATTCCCACCGGGACGCCTGCCGGAATCAACCGCTGTCCCTCGACCACATGGACGTCCACCTGTTTGAACGGCACGATTCCAAACAGCTTTACATCCATCGTGTAATCCTGAATCTGACTCGCCTGCACGGTCAGCGGTCTGTTCAAATTGACCGGAATCACGTCCTTCTGCGCCGTCTTTTCGCCGTAAATCGTTCCGCTCACCGGCACATCCAAAAACAACTCCTGCTCTTCTCCGGCGCGAATCCGGATGGATGAGGGGATTTTCTGCCAGGTCTGGTAAATCCAGCCGCCAGCACCACCAAGCACCGCCATCAAAATCCAGAATGCTAAAATCTTCCGAAGACAAGGCTTTCGTTTCTTCCCAGCTGCATGCGCAGAAAAAACGCTGCTTGGCGCATGGGGCAGCGAAGCTGCACTGTTTTGCATACAGTTTTCCGGATTCCGTTTTTTGACAACGTCTTTTTTCTCCATGCAGCTTCTCCTTTCTGATTTCCTTCCAATAGCCTGTAGAATCCTGCGCCTGCGGGGATCGCATAAGCGACATCATTCCACTCCGCCGCATATGCGATCCCCGCAGAGCGTTTTTTATCGTATAGATACAAAGTTTCCTGTACGATAAAAAAAGAGAACATCATCTCTGACGTCCTCTTTAGTATGCTCAGTTCTGTTTCTTTTTTTCTGCCAAATCCTTCATTTCTTTTGCATTGGCAAGCACTGACTCTGTCAGCTGCGCCGCTCCGGAAAGCCTTGCAAGCTCTTTCAGGCTGTCTGCCTCGGACAGCTCTGTGATCGTCGTCGCCGTGGAATGGTCGGTTGCATTTTTTTCAATATAAAAATGATGATCCGCCATCGCCGCGATCTGCGGCAGATGTGTGATGCAGATAATCTGGTGCGTTCTGCCTAAAATTCCCAGTTTTTCCGAAACCTTCCAGGCGGTCTTTCCGCTGATTCCGGCATCAATTTCATCAAAAATAAACGTGCCGATCTTTTCCTGCTTCGCCGTAATCGTCTTTAGTGCAAGCATGATTCTGGAAAGCTCGCCGCCGCTTGCAATCGCCGCCAGCGGTTTGACCGGCTCTCCGGGATTGGTCGAAATCAAAAATACAACCTCGTCCTTTCCCTCCGCACCAAAGCTGTCTTTTTGCGTCAGGGAAACCTGAAATTCCACATGCAGAAAGTTCATATCCTGTAATGCGCTTTCCATGTCCTTCTGAAACTCCTGCGCCGCCTTTGTTCGAAGCGCTGTCAGCCTCTGTGCCAGCTGTGCTAACATTTTTTCGTTCTCAGAAAGTTCCCTGCGCCTTTGCTCCAGCCATTCCTCCTGGTGCAGCAGGCGATCCAGCTCCTGATTTTTCTGTTCTGCGTAAGCCAAAACTTCTTCTATGGTGCTGCCGTATTTATCTTTTAGGTGATTGACCGTATTTAAACGATTTTCCGTCTCTGAAAGCTGTTCTTCATCAAATTCGAGATCGGACAGATATTCCGAAACTGCCCGATTAAAATCGTTCAACAGTCCGTCCACATCCGCCAGCAGCTGTACCAGCTGTCCGAGTCCGTCATCACAGGATAATACCTGTGACAGCTCCCGAAGCGCACGCCCGGTCAGCTCCCCGGCTCCGTTTCCTTCTTCCTCTCCGGTCAGTCCGTGTACCAGATTCAAAGTCTCTGCAATCTTGCGCCCGTTCACCATCCGACGGTAATCACGTTCCAGCTGCTCGTCCTCACCTGCCTGCAAATTTGCTTCTTCAATTTCATCCCGCTCGAACTCTGCGAGGGAAATTTCCCGTTTGCGCGTCTGTTCGTCCAGCTCGTTTTCCGCAATCTCCTGCAGAATCACGCTGTGCTCACGCCAGCAGGCAGCATACGCTTCTTTTACACGGGGCAACTCTTTTTCCGCATATGCGTCCAGAATTTCCAGATGCCTCTTCGTCTGCAAGAGGATCTGGCTGTCATGTTGTCCGTGAATATCGATCAAAAGCCCTGCCAGCTCGCGCATCTGGCGGATCGGCACAGTCTCCCCGTTAATCCGGCAGATACTTCGGTTCGGCATGACCCTTCTCTGTAAAATAATCTGATTGTCCTCCGCCGGAAGATCCATCCGGCGAAGTGCCTCCCTCACTTCTTCTGACCCTTCAAAGGTCAGCTCGATCAGCGCATATTCCGCACCCGTCCGGATCATATCCCGATCCGCCTTTGCGCCAAGCGCCAGCGCCACCGAGCCAAGAATGACGGATTTTCCGGCGCCCGTCTCGCCCGTCAGAATGTTCAGTCCCGGCTGAAAGAACACTTCCGTCTCTTCAATCAGCGCCAGGTTCCTGACATGCAGACTCACTAACATTGTTTGGCTCAATCTTGTACTCCCTTTACTATTTCATCAGTTCCCGGATTTTTCCCATCAGAATCCGGGTATCCTCTACGGAACGAACTGCAATCATAATCGTATCATCGCCTGCGATACAGCCGACCACTTCCCCGAAATGAATGGCATCCAGCGCAGCCGCCACTGCCATCGCCATTCCGGAAACCGTCCGCATGACCAAAATATTCTGCGCCATATCCATCGATACAAAGGCGTCCCTCAGCACGCGGATATACTTGTCCGACAGCAGCTCATTTTCTTTTTTCAGAATCACATATTTCTGCCGCCCGTTTCCGGTCGGAAGCTTGGAAAGGTTCATCTGACGGATATCGCGGGAAATTGTCGCCTGCGTCACCGTAAATCCGGCTTCTTTTAATTTTTCCGCAAGCTCTTCCTGGGTTTCGATCTCATAGCGGGATACCAGCTCTGCAATTTTCTGATGTCTGTTCTGTTTCATTCCTGTTTTCTCCCCTTACAGACGGTTAATCGCTCATCTTTCGATGCAGCACGTCCAAAAAACCGGCTTCACTGATTTTGATAATCGAAGTCGTCTTGATGCTTTTGGTCACTCGCACCTCGTCAAGCGGAGCCAGCTCCACGTTTCTCGCCCCATCAAAGCATGCCTCAATCCCGGTCTCTTCCCGCCCCGCCTTGCCGATAATCCGGATAATAATCTCATCGGCCGCCCGCAGGACGATGCTTCTCGTCTGCAGGGTATGCGGACAAACCGGCGTCAGCAGAATCATCTGAGCGCCCGGCTCTACCAGAGGACCGCCTGCCGACATGTTATACCCGGTTGAACCAGTCGGCGTCGCAATGATAATGCCGTCCGCATGATATTCCTTTAACAATTTTCCATTTACATAGATCTGAAAATACAACATTCGCAGATGGCCGCAGCGCGTGATCGTGATATCATTTAGTGCACTGTTTTCCTCTTCCATCCTACCCTGCCGGTAAATCTGTCCGCACAGCATCATTCGGTCTTCTACCTGATAGCTGCCCGCCACCAGCCGGTCTATTGCATCTTCCATTCCATTTTTTTCTACTTCTGTCAAATAGCCGAGGGTTCCCAGATTGATCCCGAGCATCGGAATCTGGCTATCCGCCGTATCCCGCGCCGCCCGCAGCATCGTCCCGTCCCCGCCCAGTACCAAAATCGCATCCGTCCGGTCTCCCTCCCTCAGAAGAATCCGCTTCCATTCCTCTTTCGGAATTTCATCCGCATAAACACTGCATGACGCCTGCCGCAGCTTCAACAGCTCCTGCACCCGTCGGGTGATCTCCAGATCCGGATCTTTCGGGCGGTTCGTAATGATAATATAATGTTTCATAATTCTTTCCCCTGCCCGGATTTTTATTCTTTGAGCGTCTCGTGTGCCTGCTCTACGATCCTCGCAATCAGCTGGCGATTTTCTTCTGTTTCGGAAATACCGCCTTTAGCAGCCTGTGTCTCTTCCAGTGCAGCCTCTGCCGCCTGTTCGCTTTCATAGGCTTCCGGCTGCTCTTCTTTCTGTATAAAAATCAGATATTCAATATTTCCCTCAGGTCCCTTGATCGGCGACCAGGTCAACCCCAACACGGAAAAATGTAAAAGCGCCGCAAAATCCATAACCTTTGCAATGACCTCGCGATGCACTGCCGGATCGCGGACAACGCCCTTTTTCCCGACCTTTTCCCGACCTGCCTCGAACTGTGGTTTGATCAGACAAACCATCTGTCCGCCGCATTTTAAAAGTCTCCATGCCGGAAGCAGGATTTTCGTCAGGGAAATAAAGGAAACGTCCACCGATGCAAAATCGAGGTCATCCGCAATCTGATCCCTCGTCAGATACCGGAAATTCGTCTTTTCCATACAGACAACGCGCTCGTCCTGCCGCAGCTTCCACGCGAGCTGACCGTGTCCGACATCGACGGAATAAACCTTTTTCGCCCCGTTCTGCAGCATGCAGTCCGTAAAGCCCCCGGTCGAAGAACCGATATCCATACAGATATCACCCTCCAGTGTGATCGGGAAGCACGCCATCGCCTTTTCCAGCTTCAGACCGCCGCGGCTCACATAACGCAGCGAGCTTCCCTTTACCGTGATCGTCACCTTCGATTCATCGAACATGGCTCCCGCCTTGTCCTCTCTCTGTCCCTGGACAAAGACCTCTCCCGCCATAATCACAGCCTTGGCTTTTTCTCTTGATTCTGCAAGTCCCTGCTTCACTAACAGGACATCCAAGCGTTCCTTCATTTTGCTTCCAGTTCCTTTTCTATCTTTTCCAGGACAGCGGATGTACTGATTCCGATCTCCTGTTTCAAAATATCTACATTGCCGTGCTCTACATATTCGTCCGGAATCGTAATCGGCAGTACCTCGATCGGCAGCTTTTCCTGCTCCACGAGCGTAATTACCTTTTCGGACAGACCGCCGCTTGCCACGTTTTCTTCCATCGGCACGATCAGGTCGTGGTTCTTTGCAAGGTATCGAACCATATTCTCATCGATGGGCTTGACAAATCTTGCGTTGACAACTGTACAGGAAATGCCTTTTTCTTTCAATGCTTCCCGCACCTCTACCGCAGTCTTTACCATGCTGCCGACTGCAAACAGGGCAATCTTTTCTTCTTCAAACAGCATCTCACTCTTGCCCATTTCGACGTCCGCACGCTTGTCCGCCAGCCCGTCATACGCCTCGCCGCGGGGATACCGGATTGCGATCGGTCCTTTGAAATCATAGGCAAACTTCATCATATCGGAAAGCTCCCATTTGTTTTTGGGCGCCATGATGTGCATATTCGGGATGGACGATAAAAACGACAGATCAAAAATGCCCTGATGGGTCTCACCGTCGCTTCCGACCAGCCCCGCCCGGTCAATCGCAAAGATTACCGGAACATTCTGCAGACAGACATCGTGTAAAATCTGGTCGTAGGCACGCTGCAAAAACGAAGAATAAATCGCCACAACCGGATGCAGTCCGCCAACCGCCAGGCCTGCTGCAAAGGTCACTGCATGCTCTTCCGCAATGCCAACGTCAAAAAACCGTTCGGGGTATGCCTTACGGAAACGCTTTAATCCGGTTCCGTCCGGCATCGCCGCCGTAATCGCCACCACATCGGGATGGCGCGCCGCAAGCTTTACCATGACGGTAGAAAAAATATCTGTATAGTTGGCTTTTGTTTTTTTCTTTACCGGAACACCGGTTGCCACATCGAAGGGCTCTGCCCCATGGAATCTCGCCGGATGCTTCTCTGCCGGAGCATAGCCCTTGCCCTTCTGGGTCAGAACATGGATCAGGACGCAGTTTTTGCGCCGCTTCGCCTCGCGGATGACCCGAACCAGTCCGTTGACATCGTGTCCATCCACAGGCCCTAAATAGGTGATCCCCATATCCTCAAACCACATACCCGGAATCACCAGCTGTTTTAAGCTGTTTTTGGCGCGGCGCACACCGGTCACAACGCCGTCTCCGTAACGCGTGTTGCGCAGTGCGTCGTAAATGTTGTCCTTGATGTCCAAATAGGCGTTCGAAGTACGGATGTTGTTCAGATATTTGGAAACACCGCCCACATTTTCGGAAATAGACATGTTGTTATCATTTAAAATAATGATAAAGTTCGTCTCCATCCTCGCCGCATTGTTCAGCGCTTCGTATGCCATTCCACCTGTCAGCGCACCGTCTCCGATCACGGAAACAACGGTATTGGTTTTACCCTGAATATCTCTTGCGCGCACAAGTCCCAGTCCGGCAGAAATCGAAGTGGAGGAATGTCCCGTATCAAAGCTGTCGCAGTCGCTCTCTTTGCGTTTCGGAAATCCGCTCATTCCGCCGTATTTGCGCAAATGGTCGAAGCCCTCACGTCTGCCGGTCAGCAGCTTATGGGTGTAGGACTGATGCCCGACGTCCCATACGATCTTATCTTCCGGCAGATTCAGCGCGATATGCATCGCCATCGTCAGCTCGACAGCTCCCAGATTCGAGCCGAGATGCCCGCCAGTTACACTGATCTTCTCAATCAGGAACTGACGGATTTCCTCTGCAAGAAGCGGATAATCCTTTGGATTTATTTTTTTGATATCATTTGTCTGCTGTATCTGTTCCAGAAGCATAAGCAGCCCCCTCTTTATTTTTCTCTTGTAATCAGTGCGCGAACCAGATCTTCCAAAAATTCATTTCGCCGGTCAAAGGAAGAAAGAATCTTCAGTGCTTCTTCCGACAGCGCTTCCACATCTTTTTTCGACTGTTCCAGTCCGTTTAACCGCACATAGGTTACCTTATGATTCTTTTCATCGCTTCCAACCGGTTTGCCAAGCACCTCCAGAGAACTGGTCACATCTAAAATATCGTCCTGAATCTGGAATGCGATGCCGATATTTTCCGCCGCCTGCTCCAGCTTCTTTACCGCCTCGTCCGGTGCTCCTGCCAGAACGGCTCCGATCATCAGCGCCGCTTCAATCAGCGCTGCCGTTTTATTTTTGTGAATGTACCAGAGCAGCTCTTTCGTCACCTGATCTGACGGCAGCTCTTCTGCACAGATGTCCGCGCACTGTCCGCCGATCATGCCATAAATGCCCGCTTTGTTGGCGAGAATCTGCAGTGCCTTTGCGACAGCAGCGTACCGGGCTGCGATGTCTGCTGCTTCCCCGATCATGGAAAACGCTTCTGCTGCCGTCTCGAACGCTTTATTTAACAGCGCATCCCCGGCCAGCACCGCCATGCCCTCGCCGTATACATTCCAGGTTGTCTTGCGTCCCCGGCGGTATTCGTCATTATCCATCGCAGGCAGGTCGTCGTGTACCAGGGAATAGTTGTGAATCATTTCCAACGCCGCCATAAAAGGCTCCACAATTGCAGAGTTCCCGCCAAACAGCCGGAAGCTCTCTTCCATCAGAATCGGGCGCAGACGTTTTCCACCCGCCAGGACGCTATAATTCATCGACTCGATGACTTTTTTCTGATAGCCTTTTTCTTCCGGCAGATATTTTGTTAAAACGTCTTCTGCATGAACTGTTTTCTCCGCGAGCGTTTCTTTAAAATTCATCCAGTTTTCCCTCCCCGTTTAAGACGAGAACCTTTTTCTCCACTTTATCAATGCTTTCATTACAGTATTTCAAAAGCTCCATTCCCTTCTGGTATACGGCAAAGGACTCCTCCAGAGAGATATTTTCATCCTCCAGCGCCCTTGTCACCTCTTCCAGACGTAAGAATGCTTCTTCCAGCGTCAGCTCTTTTTCGGCTGTTTCCATTCTTCCTTCTCCTTCACCTGTGCAACAATCCGTCCGTTTTTGACATGGATCGTCACCAGCTCTCCGACCTGTATCCGATTGACGTCGGTTACCGTCCGTCCTTCTGCGTCCGCCACATGGGAAAATCCCTGACTGAGCTTTTCCAGTGGCGACAGACCTTTTAATTTCTCCGCATATAAGGATACCTGATACCTGCGTTCCCGAAGCTTTTCCTGCATCTGCCGTTCCAGCTTTTCTTCCAGGGAAACCAGATAGCTTCGCTTCTCCCGGATCTGTCCTGCCGGGCTTAAATGAGAAAGGCGGATCTGGTCGTTCGACAGGCGCATCCTCGCAGATGCGATCTGCTGTTTCATCCGTCTGGTATAGCGCAGTGCAAGCTCATCCAGCTGCGTCTGCATCAGCGAATAATCGTAAACTGCAAGCTCTGCACCTGCAGACGGCGTCGGCGCACGCAGATCTGCAACAAAATCGGCGATTGTCGTATCCGTTTCATGACCGACTGCGGAAATAATCGGAACGCTGCAGTCAAAAATCGCCTGTGCGACAATCTCTTCATTAAATGCCCAGAGGTCTTCAATGGAACCGCCGCCGCGCCCGACAATCATCACATCAACCTTGCAGCGTTCCAGCGCCCGTATTCCGTTGACAATGCTCGCAGGCGCCTGCTCTCCCTGCACGATCGCAGGATACAGGATAATCTGCACATATGGATTGCGTCGCGTCGCAATATTGATAATATCGCGCACTGCAGCTCCAGTCGGTGCAGTCACAACGCCGAGCGTCCGGATAAAACGAGGAATCGGCTGTTTATACTCCGGTGCAAACAGCCCCTGCTCCGCCAGTTCCCGCTTGAGCTGCTCAAAACGCTCATACAGCTGTCCTGCCCCGTCGAGCGTAATCGACTTTGCGTACAGCTGATATCTGCCGTCCCGTTCAAACACGTCGATCGTCCCTCCGACGACGACCTGCTGTCCTTCCTGCATATGAAATTTCAGTCCGCTCCGGTTGCCGGCAAACATAACACAGGCAATTGCGCCCTTTCCATCCTTCAGGGTAAAATAAATATGCCCTGAAGAATGGTATTTACAATTGCTCACTTCGCCTTTGACCAGAATGGACTGGAGTAAAAAATCCTGGGTAAACATATTTTTGATATATCCGTTTACCTGGGCTACTGTATAGACATTTTTCATGCGAATTTCGCCAGAATACCGTTTACAAATCCGGAGGAACCTTCCTGTCCGAATTTCTTTGCAAGCTCTACTGCTTCGTTGATTGCGACGCCGGTCGGAACCGTCTCGTCAAACCGAATCTCATAAACCGCAAGGCGGATGATCGTCAGTTCCACCTTTCCCATACGCTGGGTATCCCAGCCTATCGCTGTTTCATTGATCAGCTTATCAATCTCCGGCAGTTTCTCTGCAATTTTTTCATATTTGGAACGGATATAGGCAGCATCCTTTTCGGAAATCTCGGTATCTCCATCTTCCAGGAAAAGGGTACACTGCTCCGGCATATCGTCCTTCTGATTAAACTCTACCCGAAACAGCAGCATAAAAATCTGTTCTCTCAGCTCTCTTCTGTTCATCTGTTCTCCCATCCGGCTTTCTGTATCAGTGTTTTCCGGCACTCATATTCACGCCTGCAATACGGATATTAACATCCGTTACAGTCAGACCAGTCATATTTTCAATTGCATTCTTAACACGTTCCTGTACCTTCTGGCTGGTAGCCGGAATGTTGTATCCATACTCCATCAGTACAGCCAGCTCAGCTCTTACCTGATGGTTGAATACCTCTACCTTTACGCCCTTTGTCAGACCTTTTACGCCAACCTTGCTCATCAGCTCGTTGGTAATATTGCCTGCCATGGAAGAAACACCTTCTACTTCCGTAGCGGCCAAAGATGCGATAATTGCAACAACTTCATCAGCAATCTGAACAGTGCCGATGTTTTCATCCTCCTGCAGTACATAGGTATTTTTAACGGTTTCTTTTCCCATAATGGCGCCTCCTTTACTCTCACATCTCATTATAACAAAATCCTTCTGGTTTGGCTAGACTTCGTTTCCTGTACAGACACGAAATCTGTCCGGTATCCGTCACGAGACCTCTGTAAACCAGAAATAAAACGTTCTTTCTCTGTCGGAATCAAGGTACGCTGCCGTTGTTTCCGACTCCGGCAGATATGCGAAGATCCCCTGTTCCTCAATTAACAGCCGGTACACTTCCTGATAAACGGTATCGTCCGCACACTGAAAACAAACCATCGGCGCGCCCTTTTGCGCTGCACGTGCAAAGATTTCGTCGATTTTTTCTTTGTCCGCACTCTGCAGATACAGTCCCTCATGGCGGTAATACTGATCCTGCACCGCATTGCAGACCGGAAGCAGCTGGTTGTCATCCATCGAATGCGTCCGTTCGATCTCCTGTGTCGTCACGCAAAAATAATCGTAGTTGACCGTTTCCGTCAGCGTGGGCGTTTCTTCCCCTTCTTCTCTCTGATAGGAAGCGTCTCCCCAGGTCGGATCGATGTAATACCAGTCCCCGTCGAGGAAAACGATATTCCAGGCATGTCCTTCCCCGTTCACTTCTCCGGTAACGAGCATCGCAGGAATCCCTGCAAGCTGGCACAGATACTGAAATGTCTTGGCATAGCCCTGGCAGACGGAACGCTGGTTTAACAAAACGGAGCAGATATTTTGGCTGTCCGCACTGCCCTGCTCGTATTCCGTGCGCAAAATCAGTTCATCGTAAATATATTTCACCTTTTCAAAATCGTCCGTCCCGTCCGGCAGCCCTTCCAGCCAGAGCGCTGCAGCCGCTTCCAGCTGTGCCCGGCGCGAAAGAACTTCGTCTGATTCCAGCGTCCAGGTTCCGGTAAACGTGATCCTGCGAATTTCTGTTCCAAGCCGATAAGTCGTCACCTCATAGCCGTCCGCATAAAAAATTTCCGGGTGATCCGCCATCACATACCGGAACACGCGCTCTACCATTTCCGGATCCTTTACAGAAAGCTCCGTTTCTTCCTGATAGCTTATAAGGCTGTTTAAAATCTCCCGGTACAGCTGTTCTTCGTCTCCGGACAGCTGCGAATACCCGTAGGAAAAGGCTGTATCGGACTGTGCCGACAGGTCCTTTTCGCCAAACGGAGCGCCGTCGGCAGTGTTCGTCCAGCCGGACTGCGGTTCGCTGCCTTCGTCTTCCCGGAACAGGTCTGATTCCAGTCGATCTGCCGTATCCTTGTCTGCTTCCTCCAGCCAGTCTTGTCCAATCGTCAAGTCTTTGGACACATCCCATTCGTTGCCGCAGCCTGCAAGGCACAGCAGCGAAGCTGTGAATACGACACTGCAGAACCTATAGGCGTTTCGTACAACGCGAATTTTAAAAGAAGCTTTCTGTTCAAAGGCAGCGATTTCTTTTCCATCCGTATTTGCTCCGCCTGCAAGGATTTTTTCCATAGGCATCTCCCGGTCTGTTTAGTTTTTCCCGAATTCGGAAAGTTCCAGTCCCTTATTTCTGTCAAGCACCATGCCGACGCTCCAGGAATTGACAAACAGGAGCAGCGGATTGCCCTTCATATCCTTGATCTTCTTCATATCGGAGGTGCCGACTAACTTCGTCAAATCGACCTCTTCTTTATTTGCAATCCAGCGGATATGCTCATAAGGAAGCGGCTCAAGACGGATTTCAACATTATATTCGCTTTCCAGACGGAATTTTAAAACGTCAAACTGCAGGACGCCGACCACACCGACGATGATCTCTTCCATACCGGTATTGAACTCCTGGAAGATCTGAATTGCGCCCTCCTGCGCGATCTGTGTAATGCCCTTGACGAACTGCTTCCGCTTCATGGTATCGACCTGTCGTACTCTTGCAAAATGCTCCGGCGCGAAGGTCGGGATCCCTTCATATGCGAACTGCTCTTTCGGCATACAGAGCGTATCGCCGATGGAGAAAATGCCCGGATCGAATACGCCGATGATATCTCCGGCATAGGCTTCCGACAGGATTTTGCGGTCGTTTGCCATGATCTGCTGCGGCTGGGAAAGTCTCATAACTCTCTGGCTCTGGACATGCTTGACGTCCATATCCGCCTCAAATTTGCCGGAACAGATTCTCATAAATGCGATTCTGTCACGGTGCGCTTTGTTCATGTTCGCCTGAATCTTGAACACGAACGCGCTGAAGTCATGCTCTACAGGGTCAATCAGTCCGATGTCCGCGCGGCGCGGCAAAGGCGTCGTCGTCATCTGTAAAAAGTGCTGTAAAAAGTCCTCCACGCCGAAGTTGGTCAGCGCGGAACCGAAAAACACAGGGGTCAGTTCGCCTGCCTGTACCTGCTCCAGATCAAATTCTGCACTCGCACCGTCCAAAAGCTCAATTTCTTCCAGAAGCTTTTCCTTTAAGTTCTCGCCGACAAAGCCTGTCAGCTTGTCCAGCTCGCTAAGCGGAATCTCGGTTGCTTCGCCTTCCTTGGTTCCCTTTTCGGTATCAGAATAGGTGATCACACAGCGCTTTTCTCTGTCGTAGACTCCCTTAAAGCTCTTGCCGGAACCGATCGGCCAGTTCATCGGACAGGTTGCGATGCCCAGCTCCTTTTCGATATCGTCCAACAGGTCAAACGTATCGTTCGCGTCGCGGTCCATCTTATTGATAAAGGTAAAAATCGGGATCTTGCGCATAACACAGACCTTGAACAACTTTCGGGTCTGCGCCTCTACGCCCTTGCTCGCGTCGATAACCATGACTGCAGAATCCGCCGCCATCAGGGTACGGTATGTGTCCTCTGAAAAGTCCTGGTGTCCCGGCGTATCCAGAATGTTGATACAAAAGCCATCGTATTCAAACTGCAGGACGGAAGAGGTTACGGAAATACCTCTCTGCTTTTCGATCTCCATCCAGTCGGAAACTGCGTGTCTGGCTGTCGCCTTACCTTTCACGGAACCCGCCAGGTTGATCGCTCCGCCGTACAGCAGGAATTTCTCTGTCAAAGTAGTCTTTCCGGCATCCGGGTGAGAGATAATTGCAAATGTTCTTCTTCTGTTGATTTCTTCTTTCAGATTGCCCAACGTATTTCTCCTCGTCTTTCTATCAGGAAACATCCGGACCGTCTGCCGGATGCCTCCTGTCTTCATAATCCAAACCAGCCGCCTCCATTCTTCCATGCAGGCAGCCGCATATCTGCACAATTAGAATCAGTGTATCATATTTTCTTCTGTTTGGCACGCATTTCTTTTGGGGATTCGAAACAGCCGTAACAACGCTGCTTTTTCTGCCTGGGACAACGCGCTTGGCGCCTCTCCTACCGGGAGAGTGGATTGATGACGATATTCTGCGCGGCGATTCCGGTCTTGCGCGCCACGATGTCCTCGATCTGCGCACACTGCGCGTCCGACAGCACGGACATGCCGACCACAACATCTGCAGATTCATCCGTGATCGTCACGACAGCGTCCGCATAGCCCCTTGTCTCCAGCAAAATTTCTGCCGCCGTCTCCCGCTCTGTCAGATCAGTCAGCGCGATCATCTCATCGACCGCTTCCTGCTTCTGATTCTCTGCGATGTTGGCGTTATTGATGATCTCTAAAAGCGTCTCTTTATTTTTGGCACGCGTCTGTTCTTTTAAAAGCCGCGCCCCGGAAAGGCTGCTGACAGAACCGGAGTTGGTATAGACCGCTTCGCCCGGGATCTCTCCCTCCTGCACCTCGGCATCCAGCGCCTCTTCCGCAGAATCTGCTGCGTCATCCGTCAGTGCTGCAACATCCTGATCGCTGATCGTCTGCATATTTTCATTCAGAAAATTCTCCGCCGCCACATCCTCCGTATCCGAATCCAGGCTTGCGATGTCCCCTTTTCCATCTTCATCCGAAAGCTCCAACAATGCTTCCATGTCCGATTCCTGCCCGGCAGACGCCCCGACGTCCGCCAGCTCTTCTTCTCCAACCTTTGTCCCTGCAAAATTCAGATACCCAGCCACCGCTATCATAATAGCAAGCGCTGTAATCATGACCTGATTGCGTTTGAACATGTTTTTCAATTTCTGCTCCCTTCCGCATTGCTCTTTGTTTTGATCCGGCACGCCTCCGGTATGCATTACAGCAGGCTTACCGGGTGTCCGCCATCTTTGCTACTTTTATTTTATGAGGCTCTATATCAAATAATGCCTCAATGACTTCGGTAATATTCTTCTGCAAAATGGAGGAATCCCCACCCTGTGCAAGCACCGTCACGCCCTCCACCTTTGCGGAAAGCGTATGGGTCACATACGGTGTTTTACTGCCGTCCCTGCCGGTCTGATAGACCGTGTTTTCCTGACGCGAGGACTCGGAAATCACCCGGCTCGTGCCGCCTGCGTCGTTCTCACTCGTCTGCGAATTCGTGACAGACGGCGTCTCCTTTTCTATGACCTGTTCTTCTGTGGAAGCGTAGGTGATCAGTACCTCCACCCTGCCTGCACCCTCCATCCGGGATAAAAACTGAGCGAGCTTTTCTTCCATCGCTTCCTGTTGTGCACTGTTGCTTTCTGAATCCATTGTAACCGTCTGGGTGTCCAATTGAACGGACTTGCTTTCGTCCGTCTTATTTTTTTCTTTTCCGGTCGGAATCGCGACCACCATCAAAAGAACGCCTGACAGCGCCAGTACGATCATATTTTCTTTTGTCATCTTTTTTCGACACCAGGAAAACAGCTTATTCAACTTCTACCACCTCCAGCTGGGTCTGACCGATTCCAATCACAGCGGCAAACCGCTCCTTTAAATCCTCCCGCGCAGTGCCTTTTAAAGCTTCCCCGTCCGCCAGGACAAACTGTTCCTGCCGGGCTTTGGTGCTCCCGACCGGTCTGACCGGCTCGACCGATATGCCGGAGTCCTGCCCTGCCCCTGCTTCACTGCTCTGACCGGGCGCCCCCACCGCCTGCCCTCCCCCTTCTGCGTGCTTTTGCCCGGAAACGCTGATAAAAACCGTCCCATCCTCCAGCAGCCGCACTCCTTTTACTCTGACGCCTGCCGCCTCCGCCTCCTTTTGCACACGCACCTCGATCGAATCTGCCATATTATTACGAAACAATCCCGTTTCCTGTTCCTCCAGCTTCTCCAGATGCTGCGAAAACATCTCATTTTCCGTCTCCAGCAAAGCAACCCTCTCCCCGAATTCTCCCGGAAGGTCTGCGTCTGCGACGGACAGGATCGGCACAATCAGCATCGAAAGCACTGCCATCGATAAAATCACATTTTCATATGGAAGATATTTTTTGCCGGGAAGCAGATGACGAAACAACTGTGTCGTCAGAATAAACAGGGTTGCCTCTTTTAATACCTGCAGCAGATTTTCCATGCTCTTCCTTTCTATAGCCTTCCTGCAAGGCAGCTCACAATCGCCGCCAGTATCCAGAAGCATGCTGCGCCGGTGCCCGCCAGCTTCAGCGAAGAAAACACCACATCCGCCGTTTTTGTCATACAGGCGGTCAGGCGTTTATCCGCCACAAGTCCAACAAACGCCCCGGCGAGCTTTAGCACCACACCATATGCCGCGATTTTCAAAAGCGGGACGACGAGCAGGACAGCGAGCAAAATTCCGACGAACATGCCGAGGCTGTTTTTAACCAGAACCGCAGAACCTAAAAGCACCTGCGCCGTGCCTTCTGCCAGATCACCAAGACCTGGAATTGCAGCAATCGCCTTTTGCGCAGCCGTCCGCTTCCAGGCATCCAGCGCTGGTGCCACCATCGATTGCAGCACGCCAAGACCGGTCACCGTTCCGAGGCAAAACTTCAAAATCCAGGACAAGGATTTTTCCACCAGCTCCATCATCGCACTCAGTCGCCCCTCCTCCCATACGCCGGACAGCACGACCAGCAGCATCCAGAACGGAAGCAGCAGCAGGCAAAACCCAGTAAGAAACCGTTCTATCAGAAAAATGAACCCCAGCGTAAGCTCATAATACCCTGCCGCCGTCACACTGCCCGCTGCAGGTCCCAACGAAAGACAAAGCGCCGGCAGGGTCAGGTGCGAAAACTGCTTCAGCGTTTCCAGCGTGCTGCCGGTAATCCGGTACACCGCCGAAAATACCTTTAACAGTACGGTCAACACCAACAAAAAAAACATATCATGGGCGATCTGCGCCACCTGCTGATTTTCAAAGCTTCCCATCAGGCAGGAGACCAGCACCGACAGGATGCCGAGCAGCAATAAAACCGATAAAATCTGCCGCATCCCGGAGAACTCCTGTCCCACGCTGCCTGCGATCTGCCGCCCCAAAAGCTGCAGTGCCTCCTTTCCATTTCCGGACAGAATATCCGAAAAAAGCTGCTCCAGACTAAAATCTGCCAAAAACGCAGAAGAAAAGCATCGGTTTAACTGCTCCATCAGCTCTGTGAGATTCAACTGTTCCAAATAATGCTCTGTATTCCCAGGTTCCACCCTTACCCTCCTGCAAATCCGGCAATCGTTTCCGCCAGTGCAAGGAAAATCGGCATTCCGGCAAACAGAATAGCGATTTTTCCAAACAGCTCCACCTGGGATGCGACCGCACTGTAACCGCTGTCTTTACAGATTCCGGAAACCAGCTCGCTGATCCACGTAATTCCGACCACCTTAAACAGAAGTGTCAGATAACTTTGCCCACCGGAAAGCTGCTGCCATAATCCCATCAGCTGTTTTTTTGCCTGTCCCATATAGGAAAGGGTGCAGGAAAATACCACAACCGCCAATGCTGCACCCAGATAAATGCCATATTCCTGTTTTCCACCTTTAAACTGCAGTGCAAGAAGCACTCCCATCAGAGCGAACGCGCACACTTTCACCAGCTCCATCTGCATCCCTCCCTTTCTTTCAGAAATTCATAAGGAAAATAACGTCTGAATCGTCGAAAACAGATCGAAAATATAGGGTACAATCCAGCTTAGCACCAGAATCAGCGCCGCCAGGGAGAGCAAAAATGCGTGTTCTTCCCGGCCGCTGTGCTTGAGCACCTGGCTTAAAATTGTCACTAAAATCCCCACCGCCGCTATTTTAAAGATCAGTCCAACTTCCATCTAATCCCTGCACCCCTTCTTTCAGATGATCTGTTTTTACCAAAAAAGCACAACCACAAGCGCTCCAGCTGCCAGGCTGACAGACAACACCATCCTTTTTTCTGACGCTGCCTTTTCAAAAACAGATTCCGCCCGGCTTTTGAATTCGCCGGACAGCCTGAGCATCCACTGTCTTTGTCGTTCCCGGTCTGGAAAGCCCTGCTCCTTTGCAAAGGAAAGCAGCTTTTTGGCTTCTTCCCTCGAGAGCACCGTCTGAGCTGCCCATGCACCGAGCTCTGCGTTCCACACTACTTCCAGTGGCTCGCTGCGCTCCTGCTCCAGGCGGTCTGCACAGTGAAGGAGTGCCTCTGCAAGCGCTGACGCTTCTTCTTTTCCGAAACTATCGTTTTCTGCGTCCTTTGCCAGCCAGACTGACATTTGGGAAAATACGTCCGGCAGGCGCTCTGCGCTGTAGCCAATTTCCTCCGCCATCCGCAAAAACAGCTCCGCCAGCAAAAAAAGTGTTCCGGCATGTCTGCTTTTTTCCCGGCAAAAGGCGAGCCCGCTCCCGAAGCTCCCGGCAAGCGTCAGGCAGATACCGATCAGGCGCAGCATGCCAGACCGGACGCCAGCAGCTGTCCGTCTCCGTCCCGTACCTGCTCGACGAAAAAGGTGCCATCGCAGTGTTTTAACACCAGATACCGTTGAAACGCGCCAGCCTGCAAAAGCGGCTGTAAAAACCGTTTCCGGCTCAGCTCTTCATACGAACCTCCATGAACCGTAGCGAGCACGCTGCACCCGCATTTGAGCACCTGCTCCAGCGCAGTGGTATCCTCCCGGTCTCCCAGCTCATCCACCGCCACAACATCCGGCGCCATGGAACGCAGCAGCATCAGCATTCCGGCAGCTTTTAGACACCCGTCTAAAATATCTGTCCGCATTCCAAGATCATTGACCGCAATCCCATCACAGCAGCCTGCAAGCTCCGACCGCTCATCCACAACGCCGACTGTCATTCCACCAGCCAGCCTGTTACCATCGGAAACCATCCGGATGATGTCCCGAAGAAGCGTCGTTTTTCCACAGCCCGGAGGAGAAATCAACAACGTACTGCATAGCTTTTTTTCTTCATATAAATAGGGCAGCACCGCGCCCGCGATTCCTTTCGCTTCATGGGCGACGCGGATGTTCAGACTGGAAATGCAGCGGATATTTTTGACGCTGCCGTCCGTTCCCATTAAGACCTCCCCGGCGACGCCGACCCGGCAGCCAAACGCCGTGCTGATAAACCCCTTTCCCAGTTCCTCTTCATACGCATACATGGAATACCGGCAGATGTGCTGAATGATCTGCAAAATCTCCTTCCGGCTGGCGATCCACTGCAGCGTAGGCTGCAGTGTCTTTTGCAAACTGCCGTCCTCCGTTGCGAACCATTCCTCGCCGTCTATGTAAAACAAAACCGGACGTCCGATGCGGAAGCGGATTTCCTGCAGGCCACAGGTGTAGCGCTGGCGGCTGTGTGACGCGCCGCCGATACTGAGCGGTTGCCTGTCCGGCACACCCCTGCCTCCGGCGCTCTCCAGTGCCATGCGGACCTTCTGCCGGTATGGCTCCGGGAACAGCTGCAGCACTGCAAAACAGTCACGCGGCTCTTTCCTGATCTCTGTCTGATTCATACGCATCCCTCCCAAATTTTTCCATCGGTTTCTGAGTACCGTTCTTTTCCAAAAGGACAAACAGCTCATGGGCCAGCAGCGGAAAACAGGAAAGCCCCGCCAGATACAGCCATTCCCCTCCAGAGAGTCTGCCCGTTGAGAACACCCCGGTCAGAAACGGCAGCTCTGTCACCGCTGCCTGCAGCAAAAATCCAATCCCACCGGCAACCAGCATCAGCCGGTTTTCAAACGGCCTGCGTGAAAAAATGCTCTGCCTCACATCCCGCATTCCGACCGCGTGAAACAGCTGCGACATGCCGAGCACGGTAAAGGCATAGGTCTGCGCCCGTTTTAACACCTTTTTCTGTTCCAGAAACGCAGCCAGCACCGCAACCGAAAAATCCGCCCTCTCCTGTTTCATCAGCATATACGGGACAGTAAAAAACGCCGTCAGGCTGATGCCGGCAATCAGTGCGCCGTAAAAACAGATTACCGAAAGTCCACCGTTTGCTAAAAGGCTTTCCGACGCTGTTCGGGGCGGTCTGCCCATCAACTTTTTTCCATCGTTTTTATCAACACCGAGCGCCAGTGCCGGGAGCGAGTCCGTAATCAGGTTGATCCACAAAATATGTGCGGATTGCAGCGGCGAGGGAAGTCCCATCAGCACTGCTGCAAACATCGTCAGGATTTCCCCCAGGTTGGAGGACAATAGAAACAGCACTGATTTTCGGATATTTTCATAGACGCCCCTGCCCTCCTCCATCGCCCTGCGAATCGTCGCAAAGTTGTCGTCTGTCAAAATCATATCGGACGCCTGCCGCGCCACATCCGTTCCGCCCTTTCCCATCGCAATTCCAACATCCGCTGCCTTTAACGACGGCGCATCGTTGACACCGTCCCCTGTCATCGCCACGATCTGTCCCCGTTTCTGGAACGCCCGCACAATTTTCACCTTATCTTTCGGGGAAACCCTCGCAAACACCCGGATCTCATCCAGATGTCCCGCAAGATCATCCTCCGACAATCCGGACAATACCTCTCCCGTCATGCACTGGCTTTGTTTTGATACGATTCCGAGTTTTTTCCCGACCGCAAACGCTGTCGCTACATGGTCTCCTGTGATCATAACCGTGCTGACGCCCGCCTTCTGAAAATCCGCCACCGCACGGATTGCCTCCGGGCGGATCGGATCCCGCATACCGGTTATTCCCAGAAAAATCAGGTTCGTCTCCGCCATGTTTTCCGGTTCCCCTTCCTGATACGGTCTGCAGGCAAACGCCAGCGTCCGCAGCTCTTCTGCCGCCATCTTTTCCACTCCTGCCAAAATCTGCTGCCGGTGCGCCTGCGTCATCGGCACAGGCTGTCCCCACACCATCACCTGACTGCAGCGCTTTAAAATCCGATCCGCCGCGCCTTTAACATACCATGTCAGCTTTCCCTGTTCCCGGCAGAGCACGGACATCATTTTCCGGTCAGAATCAAAGGCATTCTCTTTTTTCCGTTCAAAAGAAGTTCCCAGTGCGTTTTTTTCAAATCCATATCTCGCCCCGAAATCCAACAGCGCGAGCTCCGTCGGATCTCCTACCCTGCTTTTTTCGATCTGTGCGTCGTTGCAGAGAAGCATCGCCAGAAACAGATCCCTGTTTCTTTTTACGTTCATCCGCTCTGCAGGCAACAGCTTCTGATCTGCAAAACAGGCTTCCACCGTCATTTTATTCTGCGTCAGCGTCCCGGTTTTATCCGAGCAGACGACAGAAACCGCGCCCAATGTTTCCACGCTCGGCAGACGACGGATGATCGTATTGATCTTTGCCATCCGCGTCACGCTCAGTGCCAGACACAAAGTGACCACCGCCGGCAATCCCTCCGGGACAGCTGCCACCGCAAGGGAAATCGCCGTCAGAAGCATATCGAACACCGGACGCTTCTGCACAATCGCCAGCAAAAACAACACGATGCAGATTCCAAGGGAGCCCAGGCTTAAGAATTTTCCAAGCTCTCCCAGCTTTTTTTGCAGCGGCGTCGTCTCCTCCCGGCTTTCGTGCATCAGCGCCGCGATTTTTCCAATCTGCGTCTGCAAACCCACCGCACAGACCATCCCCGTCCCTCGCCCTGCGCTCACCATCGTCGATAAAAACGTCATATTGTTCCGGTCCCCCAGCGGGATCCTGCCGCCCTGTTTTCCGGAAAGTCTCGCCGTCTGTTTTTGCACCGGAAGATTTTCCCCCGTCAGCGCCGCCTCCTGGAGCTGTAAATTCTCCGCCTCCACAAGCCGCAGATCCGCGGGAACCATCGCCCCCGCCTGCAGGCAGACCAGATCACCTACAACAAGCTTTGCCGCCGGAATTTCCTGCTCTGAACCGTCCCGGATCACGACCGCACGCGGCTGCATCAGCTGCTTTAAGGAATCCAGTGCCCGCTGTGCTTTTCCCTCCTGCAAAACGCCGACCGCAGCATTCAAGCAAACAACGAATGCAATAATTCCTGCGTCACTGTATTCTCCAAGCAGCACGGAAATAAGCGCTGCTGCGAGCAGCACATAGATTAACGGATCGTTTAACTGCTCTAAAAAGCTTTGCAGCACCGACTTTTTTTCTGCCTCCGGCAATCGGTTTTCTCCGTTTTCCCAAAGCCTGCGTTCCGCCTCCTGCGCAGAAAGTCCCCGCTTTGGATCGGTATGCAGGCTGGCTGCAGCCTCCTGTATCGTTTGCCGGTAAAATTCCTGTTTCTGTACCATGCTTCCTCCGACTCTGCCCTGAACACTTCTGTTTACAGGTACAACCTATGCAAAAAAAGGACAGCTTATGATAGGGAATCCGGCACGAGAAAAAAACACACTATCGGAAGAAATCCGGTAGTGTGTTTATAAAAATGATATTCATGACAATAGAATGCTCGCAGAGCGTGCATTCTATTGTTTGATTCGGGTTTGAATGTCCTCACTTCGTCCCAATCAGCCGGATGACCGCCTTTTTCCACATCCGGTAGGGCTGATAGCGCACGGGAATGTCCACGATTTGAGATTTGTCCAGAATGCTCTTTTGATGGCTGAAGGTTTCGAAGCTCCTTTTGCCGTGGTAAGCGCCCATGCCGCTGTTTCCGACGCCTCCAAAGGGCAGCTCAGGCGTTGTCAGGTGCATCACGGTGTCATTGACGCAGCCACCGCCAAAGGACGTATAACGGACAAATTTTCTGCGCGTCTTTCTGCTCGAAGTGAAAATATAGCAGGCGAGCGGTTTTTCCCGATTCTGCACAAAGCGCTGCGCTTCGTCCATATTTTCCACGACAAGGATCGGTAAAACAGGTCCGAAAATCTCTTCCTGCATGACGGTATCTTTTTCAGAAACCGGAAACAGGATCGTCGGCTCGATCTGCAGTGTTTCTTCCTTTGTCCTGCCGCCGTAAACGACTTTGTTCTCCTCTATCAGCTCGCTGATCCGGTCAAAATGCTTCCGGTTGACGATTCGTCCATAGGATGGATTTGCAAACGCATTTTCGCCGTACATTTTTTTCGTCCAGTAGATCAGATATTTTAAAAATGCGTCCTTCACCCGGCGCTCCACCAGCACATAATCCGGTGCAACACACGTCTGCCCACAGTTTAAAAATTTTCCAAATACAATCCGTTTTGCTGCCAGCGACAGCTTCGCCGTATGGTCAACGATGCACGGGCTTTTTCCCCCAAGCTCCAGGGAAACCGGCGTCAGATGCTTTGCTGCCTTTTCCATAACAAGCTTTCCGACAGAGACACTTCCCGTAAAGAAAATATAATCAAACCGCTGTTCCAGCAGCTCCTGGTTTTCCTGCCTGCCGCCCTCGATCACCGCAACATAGCCTTCCGGGAAGCATTCTTTTACAATCGCTGCAATGACAGCCGAAGTTGCAGGTGCATAGGCGGACGGCTTTACCACGCAGCAGTTTCCCGCCGCAATTGCTCCGGCGAGCGGCTCCATCGCCAGCATAAACGGATAATTCCACGGGGACATCACAAGCGTGACGCCGTACGGTTCCTGCACCAGATATCCTTTTGCCGGAAAATTCGCCATGCTGACCGGGACACGTTTTGTTTTGCTATAGGCTTTGACATTCCGGTACAGCCCGCGGATTTCCGCAAGCGTCAGCCCGACCTCGCACATATAGCCTTCCGTTTCCGATTTTCCAAGATCTTCTGTCAACGCCTGACAGACTTCTTTTTCGTGCGCCAGGATCGAAACCTCGAGCCGTTTTAGGGCAGCCTTTCTGAAACGGATCTCATAGGTCTTTCCTTCTGCAAAAAAGGCGCGCTGCTTCTGCAGAATCCGGTCAATCTCACTTCTCTGCCTTCTGCGGTTATACAGCTCTTTCTTTTTGGTCAGCATACAAACCTCCCCTTTCGATCTACCTGCAGAACGTGCATTTTATTCCTAACAATAGAATACTCGCAGAGCGTGTATTCTATTGTTGTTTTTTCTGCTCTACAGTCTGTCTTGCGATATCTGCGTCCACGATTTCTTCTCCGGTCTGATGCGCCAGCTGTGCGCGGGATGCGGCGCTTAAGCCATCGTTTACCTTTGCATTTTGGTCGCAGGTGCTGCAGCGGTCCAGCTGCTCCTTTGTCACCTTGCCATCCCGATAATCGCGGACAATTTTATTTTCATACATGGAGTAAGGCTTTTTCATAAAGAGGGCTTTGAATTTGTGCCAGATTACCCATGCTGCCGGAACCCAGATATATTTATGCATTGCCGGGGAAACCGAACCGATCATCCAGCAGTTTCTGTCACAGCAGCGCACCTTTTTGCGCACGGCTTCCGCCTCCGGGCTACTCCACAGCTCGTCCCAGCTTTGGGTGTTTAAGTTGCCCATCACTTCTTTGTCCTTTGTGCCGTTGCAGGGCATGACATCTCCATAGGGATCGATGAAAAACGTATCGAAGCTCATATCACACGGCAGCAGGCGCTTCTGTCCGTAAATATAATTGATCAGACCGTGGTTGAAATACGCGCGGAACCACTTTTTCGGGCTGTTGGATTTTAACAGCTCGTTGACCAGCTTTTCAAAATTCTCAGCCACCATCGGGCGGTCATGAATGATATTTTTGGCTTCCACGAAATAAAAGCTGTTGTGCAGGCTCGCCGTTGCAAACTCCATGCCCATCTCGTTGGAAAGCTCATACAGCGGAACGAGGTCCGGTGCGTTTTTATCCTGCACCGTCATGCCGAAGCCAACATCCTTCATGCCCATTTTCCGCAGGGTTTTCAGGGTCGTATATCCCTTGTTAAAACCGTCCTGCAGACCGCGGATTTCGTTATTCGTCTGCTCTAACCCTTCGATCGAAATGCGGATGCCGATGTCTGGAAATTCCTTGCACAGATCAACGATCCGATCCGTAAAAAATCCGTTCGTGGAAATTACAATACGGTCGCTCTTTTTATATAATTCCCGGACAATGTCCTTTAAATCCGTGCGGATAAACGGTTCCCCGCCGGTGATGTTGGTAAAGTACATTTTCGGCAGTTTTTTTATCGTTTCGATTGAAATTTCCTCATCCGGTCTGGAAGGTTTTTTATAACGGCTGCACATCGAACATCTCGCGTTACAGCGGTAGGTTACAATGACAGTTCCGTTGAGTTTTTTTTCTGACATGCGTATACTCCTTTTCTATTTGAAATTCAGAAGCCGCCCCGTGCAAGCACAGCGGCTTCTGAACTTGCCTTTTGTGCTGCGATTGATATCACCGGATTGCTCCGCAATCCGATGACATTCGGAATCCGCTGATTTACTTCGTAAATCGCTGCTTCCTCATGTCTTGCGGGATCCAAATTCAGAAGCCGCCACGTGCAAGCACGGCGGCCTCTGAACTTGGATCCCTGATATCATCATACTATGCTTTCCGGTTTCGGGCAAGCGACATTCTCTTGCTGCGCGCTACCTCGTATAGTCGTTTAGCAGCTGTTCGATCTGCAGATTCACGCTTTCCGGCATGCCTGCCGTATCTTTTTCCAAAAGCTTTACATAAAAATTCAGCTTCTGGCAGGCTGCCTTTTTGCCCTCAGCAGCTTTCATGCGAACCTTTACACGGCGTTGTTCCATCAGCGGGATGACAACATAGTACATGCAATCGTCCCGAAACGAAAGGTAGCCCAGTTCTTCGCCCTGGCTGTTTTTTACATAAAGGCGGTGTTTGGTCAGGCGCTTCGGGGAGATCACTTCGCCCTCGGCTGCCTGGATGTTTCCGGTCAGCTCCAGCATCGCCGGAATCAGAAAAATCCGGTTTCCTTCTGCGTCCGCTTTCTGCTCCTGTCCAAGCTCTTTTAACAGCGCAGTGCTGTTCAGAAACTGCTGTGCCAATAAATAAACCAGAGCCGCCAGCGTCTGTATGCGGAGCCGCTCACTTTTATATATCTGTTTTTTGCGCTCTACTTCTTCCAAAATCTGCGATGCACAGGCGAAAATGCTTTTCTGGAACAGGGAAAAATCCTCTTCTGTCTTCCAGATATATTTTCCTGCTGCGATTTTAAAATACCCGATTTTCTCGCCTTCACTGTCCTCCGCATAGGAATAAATTTCCCGTTCGCGCCACGCCCGCAGGTTGACTGGTGCATCCCAGACCTGTGTTTTTGACGCACGGGATTTCACCTGATACGACTTTTTAGACACATGTTCATCATCCCAGCCGTTCTTTTTCAAATACGCATACGCATAATTTAACTGCTGCGCACTGTATTCCGTCTCTTCCTCCGGCTGGACGTCCGGATGTGCGCTTAGTATCCTTTGCCGATATTTTTTCTTGATCAGGCGCTCAACTGCCTGTCGGTTAAAATTCTGAAACGCATTGTCAAAGCTTTGGGACGTTTCCGTACTCGCTCCTGCTGCTTCTGTACCTTCCGGCACTGCCCCGGCCGCCTCGATTTCTTCCTCCGTGATTCCAAGGATTTTATATGCTTCCTGTTGTGTCATGTCAAAAATTCCTGTTCCAAAATTGATTTCCCGCTGCCGTACAGCCAAAAAATATGATTTCGGCGCTGCGCAAAACTCCGCCAATCGCTGCCGAAAATACGATTCCCGACGACGAGTCTGCGCCAGATCTGCGCCAACCCGTCTCTTTACGATTATGCACCGTTTTTATCTTTTACACAACAGGAAATAAAAAACCGACAGGTGCCCAATCAGCCCTGCCGGTTTCCATTTTTCCTTTTTTCTGTTTTGCACCGTCCCGGCAGAAGCCAAACTCAGTCTCCTGCCTGGATACGATTTTTACCTTTTACATGCAGCCTCAAATGCTATACCATTTGATCTCATTAGCTTCCAGCTTCAGGAAAAAGCTGCTGCCGTCGCCGCAGTATACAGTCGTTTCCTGCGGTTCGTAAGTATTGTTTACCACACAGTATTTTCCGTTTTCCACATATGCATGCACTTCTACGTTGAAGTTTTCACTGTACCAGCAATGCAGGATGTCCTCACCGTGGGCACTCCACAGAATACTGCGGTACAAAATCCGGCTGTTTTCAAAGCTGTAGGGCAGACCGCTGATATAAACACAGCGCCCCTTTCCAAACTCATGGACAGCCATCTGCACTTCCTTCTCCCGCTGTACCAGAATTTCCGTGTCCTCGTAAGCGAAGATGTTCTTTTTACCCTCACCAAAGTCCACTGGCTTCGTGGTATCTGCCAGAATGAAGTGATCGGGATGCTCCTCCCAGTTATATTTATCGTAGTTTAAAGTAAATCCGGTTTCTTTTTCCACGCCGAGCATATCTGCAAGCTGCAGGTAATGCCCCTGAAACTGATGACCAGACGGCTCACCGACACCGATAAAACCTCCGCCGTTATATACAAACTCACGGATAGCTGCGGAAATGGCAGGATTCTCCCAGATGCCGCCACCGGTATGAGCAGTATCCCCATCTCCCACATTGATAATCACATCCAGATCTTTAAGAATTTCCGGATTTGCCAGAATATCATCAAAGGAAATAAATCGCACATCGAAAGGGGCACCACTTAATGCTTCAATAATTCCCGCATAGCTGTAATTCTGTTTCTGGTATAGGGCATGGTGTACCATATGGCATCCCCAGCTTCTAATTTTACCCCAGCTGTTCAACACAGCTACTTTCCTCACGCAATAAGGAATCGTTCCCTTTGCGTTCTCATACAGCTCGCGGAACTCGTTGCACACATTCTCTACATAATCCAGAAATTCCGGAAAATCCAGAGTCAGCTTCAGATATCCACCATAGCCGATCCGGTCAATAGGTTTTCTCAGAATGGCACGTCTTGCGGTAATCCAGTTCTCCTTTGCCTCCTTCACCGGGTCTCCGCCGTCACAAAAAGTATCGGGGAAAAAGTACGGTAAAAATCTTCCCTCCGTGTATTTTACACCTTCAATATCGGAGATGAGACGAAG
>ERZ780223.386-NODE-386-length-49748-cov-7.973195_pt1 | contig 49748 bp, 63 predicted proteins | sample MGYA00511016_ERZ780223 | MGnify/ENA primary metagenome ERZ780223 (study PRJEB29588, sample SAMEA2159032) | human gut metagenome | biome: human gut; feature: human-associated habitat; material: faeces | place: Denmark | collected 2008/2010 ... | reverse complement strand
GCTGCAATTCGTGCCGCCGCGCGAGATTTGTACTTGAAATATGCACCCGGCTGTTGTATAATCAAACGACCGCATTTGCCGGTGTGATGGAATTGGTAGACGTGCTTGACTCAAAATCTACTTCGCCGTTTCATACCGCCTTGGCGGAAACCCTTGTTTTTGCAAGGCTTTTTCAAAACTGAATATGTAATTTGGTTTTAATGTCCCTCCATGATGTCCCTCCGTTTTCTCGGATGGGGCATCGGGAGATGACTTAAAATAATAGATGCCGGTGTGTTGGAATTGGCAGACGAGGCGGACTCAAAATCCGTTGGGCTAATAACCCGTGCGGGTTCGACCCCCGCCACCGGCACCACACCTCGAAGGCTCGCAAACCCTTGATATGACTGGGTTTGCGGGCTTTTCTTTATGCTTTGAACTCTTATGTACTGCCCCTCCCGCATCAGCAGATTTGCCGTTTTCAGGCTGATTTTAGGAGGGACATTGGAGGGACATAAAGCATCATGCGGAGGGATATACGCCCAAAATCGCATTGGCAGACGCAATCTTTGAGTTGAAATTCAAGTGCGTGTAAATGTTTGAGGTGGTCGAAATATCACTGTGCCCCAACCATTCCTGAATTTCTTTCAGGCTGACACCGTTTGCGTATAACAGACTTGCGCAGCTATGACGAAGATCATGGAAGCGGATCTTCCGCATACCGTTCTTTTGCAGAATTAGCGGGAAATGCTGTGTGATATAGCCGGGTTTCACAAGCTCACCGATTTCATTGACATAGATATAATCGGCGAACTTCCTGCAATAAGATTTTCCGCACAGCTTTCGGTTTAGCTCCTGCTCCGCTTTCAGACGGTGTAGCAATTCCTCAAATGGGGGTACAAGCGGCAGGCTGCGGTAACTGGCCTTTGTCTTCGTCCTGTCCTTTTGAATGATTTTGCTCTTGCCGTCTATGGTTGCCTGCGTAACGGTGTGCCGAATCGTGATTGTCTTTTTCTTGAAGTCGATAGCATCCCATTTCAGGCCTACCGCCTCACTCCGGCGCAAACCGTAAAACGCACCGAGGATCACGCCCAGCTCAATGGGATCACCCCGGACAACTTCAAAAAGGTGGTTTAGCTCATCCTCCTCATAGAAGCTGCCCACGAATTTTTCCTTTTTGGGTCGTTCAATGCGGTCTGCCGGATTCGAGTCGATCAGGCCGAGTTTGAAAGCGTGCTGCAAGGCCTTGCGGATATTGGCATGACGGTGTATGACCGTGTTTGCGGAAACACCCCGCACCGTCAATTCGTAGGTGTAGTAGTCCTGTATGTGCTTGGGTGTGACATCCTGCAATGCAAGACCTGGGTGCTGTTCCTCAAAGTATGGGATGATTTTGCTTTTGATACCCATTGCATACGCCCCGTAGGTGGTTTCCTCCACATTCTTTTTCGTCATTTCCAGCCAATCGAGCAGGAATGCAGTAAAAAGAATCGTGCCAACGGGAGCTTTGCCCGTACTGCGTTCGATTGCTCTTGCTTCCAGCTCCGCTTCCTTGGCGGCACGAGCCTCGGAAAGCATCTTTTCGGCGCGCTTTTTGTTTCCCTTTACCGTCAGACCTGTAGACTTGGACGGCGTGTGTCGTTTTCCGTATTCGTCCACATAGTTCAGTACCATGTGATAGTACCCGTTTTTCTCTCGCAGATGTCCTGCTACCATAATAAGACCTCCTTTGATTGGTACAGCGCTGATCCATCTGCCATTGACAGCAATATTGTAGCAGATAGAAGTACATTGGCCAAATGTGCAAACGAGGTTTTACGCAGTAGATTTTTCTATCAAGTCCAAGTATTCCAAAATGTTGAGCTTCGGGATTCGATAGCGGCGACCAACAATAAAGCTCTTGATCTTGCCGGACTTCAAAAGCCGATAGGCAGTTTTATCGCAGATGCCGCCGAGCATTTCACACATTTGCTCAACATTAACTACATCGGGATATTCGGTGAATAACAATTTATAGGCTGTCTGTGATTCCATAGGCAGCCCCCTTAACGATTCTTCGGGATAATCTCGTAGTCATTACAATAGGTGCAAGTGTCTTTCTCGGTCTGCTGCGGGTCAATCCGGCGTAAAGAATAAGCGCCCGTACCGTAGAAATTGTCGGCACAAGCGCTGCAAAGGCAAAGGATTAACTTTTTCGGCACGCTCTCGATCAGACCGATACTGACTGCCAAAGCGTGATTGATACCATGTATATGCTTTTCGGACAAGTGACCGATAAAGTCACCCAAGCGGCGTTTATCCACGGTTCGCAGTTGCTCCAAAAGGACGATAGAGGGCAATTCCAAGCCGTTTTCGGCGTTGATGTAGTAGTGGGTAGGTAGTTTCGCTTTTGCGTCCTTTTTACTTGTAATAGAAGCGATAATCACCGTAGGACTGTGCTTGTTGCCGACATTGTTCTGAATGATAACGACGGGACGGTAGCCCTCTTGTTCCGAGCCGATCCCGTGTCCTAAATCGGCGTAATACATATCGCCTCGTAAATATGTGTGATTCATAGTGTTATGACCTCCCTTGAAAATTCAGGCGGTTAGCCGCCTATGTAGAGGTCAAAGGCAGAACAGAATTAAGGTCGGAAAGATATAAACAATTCTCCGTTTCAGTAGACCCGTCCTGCCGTTTGACCTTGTATAAAGAAACAATCCTATTTGTCCTCGACACCCCGGATTGCTGCGGGAAGTCATCAAACGGCTGGCGGCTTGTCAGCTCCACGGGAATCTCACCCCCGGTAGGTTCTCTACCGGCTGTTCTCATTGCCTGCGACGGATCACGCACGAAAAACGCTTCAACGCTCGGACTGTGACTGAACAGGAGTATCATTGTACCTATTGCCTGTCATCGCCATATCGGGAGCCGCCCGATACTGATAGCCGACTGTTATTCGCTCCTTGCAGAAAATGAAAGCCATAGACCTAAAAACAAATACAGGTGAAATCTCGTTGCTTTATTTCCCGCAGATCGTGGCGCAGCCGCTAATGTGGCTTATGCTCATCACAATAGCAATAGGAATGTGTTTGATGAATGGGTATTTAATTGTCAAAGGACACGCCCATTCACCGCATAAAAGAGGAAAACAGGCAGAGAGTTTTCGTGCCTCTCCACCTGTTTCCTCACTTAATGATGATTGTTCAACCACCTATTCAAGAATTTTTTTCAATCTTTTTTCAGCCGCCGATATGGATTTCCCGACGGCCTGAAAGGTACAACCCTCCTTTTCAGCGATTTGTGCGTATGTAAGCCCCATAAAGTAATAGAGTATAAGCCGCCGCCTCTGTACTTCGGGCAGTTGCTTTATAGCTCTGTGCAGGGTTTCATACCGTAAGTTCCGAAATACAGCTTCCTCCACCGATTCCGGGGGCGATACCGCCCGATTGTATAAAGAAATCTCGGTAAGCTCTGAATGTTCATAATGCCTGTCCCATTCATTGAGAATAGAAAGGTCGTCCAATTCAAAGCGGTTTAGTACCTCGAATAACTCTTTTGTTATTTGTAATTCCCGTAATACATCTTGTCCGTCCCGAAAGGAAAGAAAATGCTTGTCCTCTTTTTCGGTAAGTGTGTAAGGATTGTATTTGTCTTTTCTGCGTTTTGGACGCTTCTCGTCCATAGTCGTTTACCTCCGATCAATCTGAATTTTTTGAGATTCAGATTGATTCGGAGGACTGCGGCAGCCAACGCTGAAAAGTGTCGAAATACCGCTAAATATAAAAAAGCACCTGCATAGCGACAAATTTCGCTGTGCAAGTGCTTTTAGTTCATTGTATTTATGGCATATCAGTTCATTATGTAAGCCGCAATGCCCCTTTATGGGGCAAGCGCTTTTTTTAATAAATCACCTCTGATAATGCCTATGTCATAGATTCATATTCGCTGCTCATCACAAGCAGCGGAACGCCGAGAACAGACCAGCGCATAAAAATCCCTCCAATCAAAAAACTCGGATTTGGAGGGATTTGTGCATAACGAAACCGCCCTGACAAACCTCGTTTTTTTTATTGGCAGGGCTGATTACCTGTTATTTAGTTCGGTTATTTAAGAACTGACAGTCCATTATAATTGAATTGATGTGCCATTATAAAGATGGCATAAATCAGTATAATTATATATGGAGGTGGACTGTAAGTGCATAACAGACCTGAAACACTTGGGTGTATCATTAAGGCCGCTCGTGAAAGTGCTGGAATCACCATAGAAGCGTTAGCAAACAAAGTAGATATTACCGAGCGATACCTATATCGGATCGAGAACGAGGGCAAGAAGCCAAGTTTCGATGTCCTACATAAGCTCGTTCGGGAATTGAACATTTCTGCGGATTTGATTTTCTACCCCGAAAAGCCGTCCAAAGATTCCGAGGTGGAAAATCTCCTCCGTATGCTTTCAGTTTGCGATGAACGGTCGTTGGAAGTCGTCAAAGCAACTGCGAAAGCCTTAATCAATACTGCACCCAAAAAGTAGCCGTAAGGCTGCTTTTTCCTCTATATGAAAGACAGAGCCGATGATTTGTGATTGTTCACAAGTTCATCGGCTCTGCGTCTATGCGTCCGGCTCTTTGATGACTGTAACTTCTTGATTTTGAACATTTATAATTGTCTCTTGTTTGCACTTGGGGCAATAGAGAGGAAAATTTTTAATGATTGTATCTTGACGAATTTTATTGTGGGTCTTACTACCACAAATAGGACATTTTATCCATTCTGAATCCTCCATTACATTCCCTCCTTTTCTAAATCTTATTTCAAAAGAGAAATATTGTGTTTTATTTGCTCGATGACCTCAATAAATACATCATCACTCTGTCCCGTTGGATCAGGTAAGCCCCAATTATCATCAAAAGCTCTGCCAATATACGGACAGCCGACATCACAACCCATAGAAATAGCCATATCAGGCGTTGGGATTTGATCGATAGTCTTACTGTACTGTGTTTGCTCCATATCAATGCCGTACAACTGTTTCATTAGCCGTACTGCGTCTTGATTGATTTGCGGTTTAGTTTCCGTTCCGGCAGAATAGAAATCGTATTTATCCGCTGCAAAATGTTTACCAAGTGCTTCCGCTATCTGACTTCGGCAGGAATTGTGTACGCAGATAAAGGCTACTTTTTTCTTATCCATTTTTGAACCATCCTTTCGTGCCATTTGCGATTTTTACAAGGAACAGCATTACAGGCACTTCGGTTAGTACGCCTACTGTGGTAGCCAATGCTGCCGGAGAGGTTGTGCCGAACAAGGCGATAGCAACAGCAACGGCAAGTTCAAAGAAATTTGAAGCTCCGATCATTCCTGCGGGAGCCGCTATTTTATAGGGTAATTTCAAAATTCTGCAAGCTACATAAGCGATAGCAAAAATTAAGAATGTCTGTAAAATCAACGGAACAGCAATCAAAATGATATGCAGCGGATTTTCCAAGATGATATTTCCTTGAAATGAGAAAATCATAACCAGCGTCAACAGTAATCCGATTGTTGTTATCCCATCGAATTTCTTAATAAAGATGTTCTCGAAATAATCCTTACCCTTTTTCTTTGTTACAAAGTACCGTGTCAGCAGACCACCCGCAAGAGGTATGACTACAAACAGAACAACTGACAAAATCAATGTGTCCCACGGTACTGATACATTTGAAACACCAAGTAAGAATTTGACAATCGGAACAAAGGCCACAAGGATAATTAGGTCATTCGTTGCAACCTGTACTACGGTGTAAGCCGGATCACCTTTTGTAAGACTGCTCCAAACAAACACCATAGCAGTACAAGGTGCAGCGCCGAGCAAAACTGCCCCAGCGAGATATTCGGTTGCAAGGTCAGGCGTAATAAACGCCTTGAAGATTACAAAGAAAAACAGGCTGGCAATTCCGTACATTGTGAAAGGCTTTATCAGCCAATTTGTTATCCAAGTTACGAATAACCCTTTTGGATTTTTACCAACATTTTTAATGCTTTTGAAATCTACCTTCATCATCATCGGGTAAATCATCAGCCATATCAGAATTGCCATAGGAATAGACACTTTGGCGTATTCAAAACGATTTAGAAAGTCGGGAATTTGGGGCAGAAACTTTCCAATCAAAACCCCCGCAGCCATACACATAATAACCCATATAGTTAGGTACTTCTGGAATATGCTGATACCGCCTTTCTCTTTGCTCATAGGATCACCTCCTGTTAGAAACCAAGTTTATGCAGTAACTTTTCCACATCGGCAGATTTCAGAACCTTACCCATAGAAACAACCTTTTCATTGACAACAAGGGCGGGCATACTCATAACGCCGTATTCCATTACCTTTTGCATATCCGTGATATATTCCACTTCCACGGATAACCCCATAGATTTTACCGCTTCCTTTGCGTTTTCGTATTGCTCGTGGCAGGATTTACAGCCTGCGCCCAACACCTTAATGCAGCAGATTCCGTCCTTTGCTTCAGGGCAGCAGTCATTTGTGATTTCTTCTGTTTCACTTGTAGGGCAACCGCAGCTACAAGCGCAAGTGGGAGCTTTCTTTTCTTCTTCCTTTTTCTTACCAAAGTTGAACAGTGCCATAATTAGTTACCTCCAAAAATAATTTTAATAAAATCAAAATGCGAGCCAAAACATATAAAATCCAATGAGCAGGATCGCAGCGCCCATCACGATTTTTAAGATAACAGCAGCCTTTTTGTATTTTTCACTGTTGTTAATCTTCTGAACAAAGCCTATCGAAGTACCTGCGACCATAACGAGGGCGCTGTGTCCGATAGAATAGAGCAGCATAAGCAGAATGCCCCATATCAAGTTGCCTTCACCTGCGACAATGGCAAGTAGCGCAATCAGAACAGGTGTAGAGCAAGGCGAGGAAAAAATACCACCGAGAATACCCGCAAGGAAAGCTCCGATAAATCCACGCTTCTTGCTTTTGGAAATCAAGTTGATCGAGGGAATGAAGCTGAATACTTCCCAAGTCTGCAAAGCCATCAATACCATTAGTACACCAAGAATGATATACCATACAGGCGAGGATGTTCCCATCAGTTTCCCGGCAGAGGTTGCGACAATGCCGAGCGTTACGAATGTAACCGCCGTCCCAAAAGAAAATACCGCTGAATATGCAAATGCTTTTTTGGTATTCCTTTCACCAACGCCGCCTACATATCCGATAATTAGCGGAACGCTTGAAAGTGAGCAAGGCGTTATCGAAGTTAGAACACCAGCAAGGAGTGCAAGCAAAGGAGCCAGCCACATATTATTCCCGATAACTTCCGCTATTTGTGAAAGCCATCCGTCTATCATTTACTCGACCCCCAATTCTTTTAGAATCTCCCACATTTGTTCCTCGGTCAAGCCTCCTTGATGAACGGTAAAAATGTGTTCGCCGGTATCACGGTGAGAGTACATATCAAACTGAATCTTTTTCGCAAGTTCTTCGCTCGGAACAAATGGCGTTCCGTCAGCGTTAAACAATACCTGCGTCGGTATCACCTGAACAGGGACATTATTTGCAGCGTCAGGATAGTCCCATACATTGATAAACTTTACAAATGCCTTGCCGTAAAACTCTTTATTTGCTTTTTCCAATACGGGAGCCATCTGTTTACAAGGAATACAGGAATCAGCGCCGTAATCAATAATAATAGGCAGTCCATACGCTGAAAGTGCTTCAAAATCAATCGCTTTTGTTTCACGCAGACCGAAATCTGCGTCTTTTAAGTCGTCAGACAGTTCCGTATTATTTTGTGAAGCTCCTGAATCGTCAGCAGTCTTTTCAGTTGCATTTTTAACAATCCAAATCCCACCAATGACAGCTATAATCAATATGGGGACAAGGATTTTTACCCATAACTTACTTTTCATCCGCAATTACCTCCGCAGCCGCAACCACATCCACAACTCGGTGCAGTATCAGGCATACCGCTTTTTTCACGGAAGATAGGAGCGATCCAGCCTATATTATTTCCGACATAAGTAATTGCACCTACGGGGCAGTTATCACCGCAATGATGGCAATGTTCCACGCAGCTATCAGGATTTATAACGATTGGTGACGGGGTTTTCGATTTGTCATATACCGAGTGCGGACAGTTATTTACACAAGCTCCGCACTCAATACAGGACAGTACATCAACCACCGGATACCATTTTTTAGACATCTTGTTTTCCTCCGTTTTATATAATCAAAGGTTGTATTACATTGAACAGATAGCCGACAATGATAATTCCCGCTGTGCAGATGGCAATGAAAATGCCGAGCAGCTTCGGTTTTACAGCTTTGCGGAGCATAATCATAGATGGCAGCGACAATGTAGTAACACCCATCATAAAGGACAGAACCACACCGAGTAATGCGCCTTTTGCAAGCAAGGCTTCCGCAATCGGGATTGTGCCAAAAATATCAGCATACATCGGAATGCCTGCAATGGTAGCCAAAATGACACCAAATGGATTATTGTCGCCAAGCACTTTGACGATAAATTCTTCAGGAATCCAGTTGTGAATAAATGCACCAATACCAACGCCGATCAAGACATAAGGTGCAACCTTTTTCGCTGTTTCAACAACTTGTTCCCAAGCGAATTTCATACGGTCTTTGAAATGAAGCTCCTCTTGCGGAACATCCATTGCGTGGCCGTTTCGGATATATTCTTCAACCTGATTATCAAGGTGCAACTTTTCAATTAGCGTACCACCTGCAACGGCAATCACAAGACCGAGAACGACATACAACACGGCAACTTTCCAGCCAAATATACTCATTAAAAGTACAAGGCTTCCAAGATCGACCATCGGGGAGGAAATCAAAAACGAAAATGTTACGCCAAGCGGCAGGCCTGCACTTGTAAATCCGATAAACAGCGGAATAGACGAGCAGGAGCAAAACGGCGTTACTGTACCAAGCAATGCAGCTATGATATTAGCACCGACACCGTGAAAACGACCGAGAATTTTTTTGGTTCGTTCCGGCGGGAAATAACTTTGAATATACGATATAATTAAAATCAGCACGCCGAGCAAAACCATAATTTTAATCGTATCGTATATGAAAAACTGAACGCTGCCTCCGATCTTCCCTGTGGTGTCTAAACCGCAGGCGTTCAATATTGTGGATATAAGTCGGTTGAGCCAACCCATACCGAGGACTTCATTTTGAAAAAAGTCCCATACAGTTTTTAATGCTTCCATAAAAAGCTCCTTTCACATATTGTTAAATTGAAATATGTCGATATGTTGTCGATTTTATAAGTCGTGCGGAAAAGATTTCAAATTCATTACTTTTCACAACACGACTTTTCTACATCCGTACAAGTAATTTTTGTGAGTTCCTGCAAGCACTTCATCGCTACCGCCGCACCCTCGTGAGAAATGGAATAGTGCATCCATTTGCCCTCTTTACGCCCGACAACCACACCGGAATCACAGAGGATTTTCATATGGTGCGACAGCGTAGGCTGCGTTACATTGATTTCCTCCAACAGCTTACAGCCGCATTTCTCGCCCGTTGTCAACAGTTTAAGAATACGAATACGGTTTTCATCGCAAAACGCTTTGAAAATGGTAGCTGTTTTCTTTTCGTCCATCTCCAACACATTCACCTCCTATCGACATCTATCTATATTATATGCAACACATAGATAATTGTCAATGGGTTTTTCAAAAATTTCAAAAAAAATATGTATGGGGAGTTTCCTCCCCATTTTCAATATTGCGGCACACCGTACCCCAATATCTCATAATACCCTATGGCGTAGTGATTTTCTCGGCAGCTATCGCCGGAATTACCCTCCACGGTGTAGACGATACCGTTCTCGACTTTCTCAACGATTCCCACATGATCGGATTCTCCGTCCTGCGGGCCTGACGAGCCTTTGTTGTCCCAATCAAAAAAGATAATATCACCGGGTCGGGGTTCGTAGTTTCTGTCCTGCCAAAGTCCGCGATCTCTGAACCATTCGACACCCCAGACACAGCCCGCAAATTTCGGGATAACACCTGCGTCAATATAGCCGCACTCATTGGCACACCACGAAACGAAGCAAGCACACCATTCTACACGGGAGTTAAAGCCGTACCACGACCAATAAGGTTCACCGCCCACATTGCCGATCTGTGACAAAGCGACCGTTACAATCTCGCCGTCGCCTGTGCCGATACCGTAAAGGACGGCAGACCACATACTGCGGTTTTCATCAGCAAGAAGTTCGGCAAGCTGTTTTCGCTGGTCTGTGCTGAAATTATACTGATTCGCCATTTCCTCGGCAGTCTTGTGGCTGACCGTAATATAAAGATAAGTGTGGGTTACGGTAGTCTTTGTTTCCACAATGTTCCCGTGGCCGTCGTCGGTTTCGGTAATCACTTCCTCGGTCTTTGTTTCGGTTCGGGAAGATATTTCATTCATCTGCCAGAAAATATCTTTCAAAATCGCCTTTTTGGAATCGTCCATCGTGGCGACCTCCTGTGCGTTATCGGGGTCGGTGGTGGTCTTGACCGCATAAATAGCAAGCACTTCCGGCCAGACGGCGCGGGAGCCGGACATTTCCAAAACATCATAGGAAATATTCGCCTTTGTGGTGTCAAGCTGTGTTTGATATTCGGTATTGATTTCCTGAACGACTGCCTGCATGGTCTGACCCGATCCGCTGTCCTCGTTTGAAAAGAAGATACCGAAGCACGAGCCGACAATCAGGCCGATCAGACAGATAACGATAATCACAACAACTGCAACCCAGCCCCCGGCGGCAATAGCGGCAATCAGCGCCTTTGTTGCGGCGATAATTGCCTTGACTGCCGCAATGGTGGCTTTGACCGCGGCTTTTACACCTGTTGCAACCGCTTTCGCCGTGGCGCGGGCAGCCTGCGCCGCAGCTTTGGCGGCCTTCACCGTAGCCTGCGCGGTTTTCTGCGCCGTTTTTGCTGCCTGCTGCGTCGTCTTGATTGCCGCTTTGGAAGTACGCTCGGCGGTCTTAACGGTTTTCCTCGTGGTCTTGACTGTACCCTTTGCGGTCTTGACGGTTGCCTTGCCCGTAGATTTCGCCGTTTGCTTAATAGTCTTGCCGCTGTGTTCCACCGTCTTGATAGACTGTTTCGCAGGTTCGGCAGAACGGCGAACCCTCTGCATAGATTTTTGAGCCTGCTTTTTCGGGAGGTCGGCTTTCTTTTGCTGAAAGTGGTCTTTTGCTTTGGAAATATTCTCTTTTGTGTCCTTTACACCTTTTCGCCCGAATTTGTCAAGCTGGTGGACGGTTTCACGGGCGACGGTTTCCGTCCCGCCCGAAATACGGTCGGCGGCGTATTCATCGGGCGAACCCTCTGCGGAATAAAGGCTGTGATCCGCTTTCTCTTTGGTGCGGATATAGGCCGATTTCATACGCTCGGCGGCCACCGCCGATTTATCAATCGCCTTGACCGTCCCTTTTGCAATCTCCCTTGTCTTTATTTCCGGCATAGCGTCACCTCCGATCCGAGCCGTGAAAGCTCCTGCCGCAGAGCAGAGTAAAACGCTCTACTGCGGATATTGCCGCCTGCGGCCTGCCATTCGTCCTCAAAATCAAAACGGGCGGCAAGCTCACGGACGGAATAATTTTTAAGAAATGTCCTCCAAGTGGAATTGTCCCATTCTTCAAGCTGCCGCCATAGGTCGGGAAAATACCGATACAGTTTCCGCAGTTCTTCCAAACTTTGCAGAGGGCAGCACCAGCAGGAAACACGGCTGAATATCTCATATAAACCGTCCCAATCAAAACCCCGCCTGTAACAATAGGAAAGACAGTCTTGCTCCGTCATTCCCCATTCTACAAGCGGGTAATTTTTGTCCTTGATTCGCTTTGTTTCATCGGCGGCGATCCCTACATACTCAATAACCGTGTAATCCTCCCGTAATTCTTTTAGATATGCGTTGATAACACGGGTTTTGAGAATCCCCGTACACCAACGACCACGGGGACCGGGCCAGCTCATACCTCTGTACTGTGACAGCGCGGGATTCTTTCGTTTCGGGGTGTACTCGTAAAAGTAGTATTCAAAATCGTGCGCCGCTTTCAGCCGGATAATCGGTCTGCCGATATACGCCTCCAAGCGGTCAAGGTGTTCGTACATCTGCGGAAATTCAAGCCCCGTATCGCAGAACAGAATCAAGTCAACAGTCCGCTTTTCCTCCAAGAGCCGTAAGAGCATAGCCGTTGAATCTTTCCCGCCCGAAAGAGAGAGGACATATTTTTCAGGCTTCATTTTCGTCCACCTCCGCAGAGGGTGAAACGATCTTTTTTGCCACAACGACCATGCGGCCGTTCTGCCTGCTGTATTCGCAGGTGGAAAGGGTTATCAGCCTGTCGCCGTATTCTGCGGTCACGCCCGTATCATATAAAGCAAGCCCCTTGCATTGGGAGATATAGGCGTCGAAATCCTCCGCAGAATCCGCATTGACAAAATGGTAATACTTAAAGCCCTGTTCGGAATAAGCCACGGTTTTGAACGCTGCGATAACCTCATATTCTCCAAAGCCGGACAGCGTATCAAAGCGGATTGTTTTGTGCGCCCGGTAAAAATCCTCGTCGGCATACTTGCAGAGGTCGGCAAACATACTGCCGTTATTCATATGGTGGCCGTAAATTACGCAGTTGTCGGAAAGTCCGAGGTCGCAGTTTTCCTGCACATAGGGAACGCCGTAATCGCTGTACTGCTTTTCAAAGCTGTGTTTCAGATAGTAATTCGGGTTGTCAAGCGTCTGCATAACGGGATAGTCGATGTTTGTGCCGTCAATGGAAATCCAGCCCACAAAATCGCTGTTCTGTTCATAGACCGCAGCGTACTTTTCAAAGGCGGTTTGTTCGGGCTGTGGGGTTTCGCTTTCATGCGGCTCATCGGCGGGCGGCGTTTCCTCCTGCACAAGCGCGGCGATATTGTCAAAGGCCTCGGCGCTCTGTTTCTCGTCCGCATACTGCCGATAAAGCATAACGCCGGAGAAAAGGAAAAGGGCGGCACATACGGACGCCCCAATCATCAGATATTTGCTTTTCATAAGAATTGTCCTCCTGTTTTAGATTTAAGAAGCGTCCCCGCTGCCGAACACCCCCTCGCCGGGTTTCGTCGTCATAAGCTGATACAGTTTTGTATCTCTCGGAAAACGGTTGATAAACGGCACAAGCGCCGAGCCGTATTTGATAAGTCCGCAGCCTGCGTCCGCGTTGGTAACATAGCTCATCTGCTCGTCGGAGATATTGAGTAGCTTCGAGAGCTTAGAACGGTCGGAAAACGCCTGATTGAGCATTACCACAAATTCAGAGTTGGAAAGCATTGTGCTTGCCTGTACGGAATCGAGCAGATATTCCACATTCTGCGTAATGGCAGTCGGGTAGCCGTTTCTCTTTCTGAACTGCCTCCAAGCAGAGTTAAAGAAAATGCCGCTTTGCTCGTTCTCAAACACAACATGAAACTCGTCGATAAACACATGGGTACGCTTGCCCTTTTTCCAGTTGAGCGTAACACGGTTGAGAATCGTATCGGTGATAACCAGAAGTCCCGTAGGCTTTAACTGATCGCCCAAGCTGTGAATATCAAAGACAACAATTCGCTTGTCGAGGTCTACGGTGCTTTCGTGTCCGAAAATATCAAGCGATCCCGTGGTGAACAGTTCCAAAGACAGGGCGATTTCCTTTGCCTTTTCTTCGGGCTGTTCCAGTAGCTTGTTTCGCAGGTCGCAGAGGGTAGCGGTTTTGCCCGTCGCCTCGGCCTCCTGATACACAAGGGCCGTACAGCGATCAATAATGGATTTCTGTTGCGGGCCGACCCCGGTTCTGTCGATCTGCTCTACAAGGGACATAATGAACTGCGATTTCTCCACAATGGGATTGTTCTCGCCGTAGCCGTCAACCATATACATAGCGTTCAAGCGGTCTTTGCCGCCTGCCGCCATATGAATGACGGTCGCTGTTTCCTCGCCCAAAGCCGCCGCCAGAGCGCCGAACTCATTTTCAGGGTCGCAGATCAGCACATCGTCCTCGGTGTTGAGAATCAAAAAGGCAATCAGTTCTTTTGCGGAAAAGGATTTACCCGAACCGAGAACGCCGAGCAGAAAAGCCGACTGATTCAAAAGGTTCGCCTTGTTGCACATAATGAGATTGTGAGAAATGGCGTTTTCTCCGAAGTAAATGCCGCCCTTGTCCTGAACCTCCTGTACCTTGAACGGCATAAATACTGCCAAAGATTCGGTTGTGAGAGTACGAAAGGCATTGATTTTTCTTGTGCCGATTGGCAGTACGGTATTCAGGCCGTCGAACTGCTGAAACTTCAAAACGGCAAGCTGGCACATATGCTTTCTTGCAACGGACAGCACCGTTTCGGTGTCGCTGTCAAGCTGCTTTTTGTCGTCGGCGGTGATAACCATAGTAATGACCGCAAACATCATGCGCTGATCCCTCGTTGTCAGGTCGTCCAAAAACTCCTTGCTTTCCTTTCGCTGGAGCTCCATATCATACGGCACAACGGCAGAAAAATTGTTGTTTGCGTTCTGTCTGCGCTGCCAATTAGTAATGTTCGTTTCCACACCGAGCAGACGGTTTTCTACCTCACGCACCGCCTCGTCGGTGGGTACGGGGACAACATCAATCGACAACATCATATTGCGGTTAAAATCGGTGAGTTCCGTTACCATGCTGTCCTTGATATACGAAGCGTAGTCTTTCAAAAAAAGAACCCGGCAATATTTCTCGCCGAGCTTCAGATAATCGCTGTTCTTTTCCATAGAATCGGGACAGATATAGTCCTTGAAATCGTGTCCCTTTTTCATCATATCCTGCGGGTCGAAATGAAAGGCGGCTTCCTCACCCTGACGGTAGAAGTCGTGAAGTACCCGCAGTTTTTCGCCTGCGTCAAGCTCGGTACACTTTGAACCGAGGGCGGCAAAGTGGGAAATCAGGTCTGCGCCCACACGGGAAAAGTAGGTGCGGGCTTCCTCAATATCCTTTTTGCCGACCGAAATTGTGATATATTTCTCCTGCATAATGCCGTTTGCGCCGGTGGCCTTGTCAAGCAGCATTTGATTGTATTCCTTGCGGTACACATCACGGGAATCACCGCGCATAGGCATTAAAATCGACTGCTCAAAATTCGCCTTGTTTAAGCGTCGGTTGTTGATGGTGATTTTTGTGGTAGCGCCGGAATCCAGAGAGTTGAGCAGTTCGGAATAGGCAAGAAACATCGCTTCCTTGTCCTCACGGCTTGCCACAAGGTAGTTTATATCGCTGAATTTATAGGTCTTGGAAAAGCGATTTCCCACCTGAAAAATGCCGTCTTTCCAGATACGCTGAATCGGGATAACATCCTGCACCTTGCGGGGGACGGAATATCTCTCTTTATCCTGTTTCAGCAGGTTCTTTAAGGTCTTAATCATGCTTTACCTCCTTGCTGTGATTTTTCGATTGTGCTTTTGAGCATTTCATAGTAGAAATTCGAGGATTCAAAACGAATCTCTTTCGGCTCTAAAAGCTCCGAGCGAATCCACGCCCAGATAAATTGCTCGGCGGTCATTCCGTGGTAGGTGATGAAACCCAGCGCTGCAAAGGGAGCAGCGCCGAGAATACACATCCACGACACGGTTTCCGTCCCGACATAGGGCTTTAAGAGAAAATACAGCCCTACGGCGACAGCGACCGCTAAAATGGAAAATATGAATTGCCGCATACTTAACCCGAAAAACATAGATTCGGTATAGTTACGGATTTCACGGTTAATCTTGACTTCCAAAATATCACCTCCCGTTATCGTTCCTGTTCGTCTTTGGATTTGGGTTTCGGTTGCAGCTCGCGCGGAGTTCTGCCGTCAAGGGGCTTGATAAACTCAATCTGCCCGGCGGCATAAATGGCGTTGCTGTTTAACTGCCTCTGCCATGCCTTATTGGATGGCGACCAGCGAAACCCCCAGCTTTTTAATTTACTGCGCTGTTCCTCGCTGGGTTTTTCGTCAAAAAGAAGCTGCAAGCGGTTTTCCTCTTGATTGGCAACCGCTTCGCCGCCCTCAAATTTCCAGCCGACAAAACCCGTTTCCTCACGGCGTTCCAGACTTTCAATACGCTTTTTCAGACGGTTAATTTCCGCGTTGTTGTTGGATAACTGATAGGGAGCATACGGGGCGGTGATCCACGAATAGTCGCTCTTTACGGCCTCGTCAATTTCAGCCGCCTTTTCATCGGAAATGCCCTCAAAGCCTTTCATTGTGCCGTTTTTGCGGTAATAGGCGTTGACCTTTTTCATATGGCTTTGCAGGTCTTGTCGCTGCTGTAATTTTTCTTTCAGCTTCGTAACGGCTTCGGGGTCGTCGCTGGAAATAGCGGAATTGTTTTCGGCGGCCTCGGCCTTACTGCGGTAGTAGTCCGCTTTTTGTCCGGCCTCCACGGATTTCTCCATTTTGCCCCATGCGCGGTCACGGTAATTTTTATCGGATTTGTAGGAATGATGATCGACCAAAAGCGGCTGCCCCATAGGGATTGCCTCAACCATCTTGCTCGATTCGTGTGCAAGCTGGCTGCTTTGCTGTTCAAACTTTTCCGCTTTCTCGTTGTAGTAGTCGATTCTCCGTTGCTTTTTTTCTTCGTATGAGTTCATAGAATATCGCTCCTTTACTTACATAATAAATAGCCTCCTGCGAATATCCGCAAAAAGCAATTACAAGCCCATCATTTCACGCACAACACGGTCGGCCATTTTAACCGCGCCCACGAGGACGAGCATATTAAACACAAGCTCCCCGATATAGCTCCATACCATAGAAACTGCCGCGGCGTTCGGGTCAACTACGGGCGGGGCCGAAGCGAACAGGGAGAAGATAATGCAGGCAAGCACAATAATTGCGCCCTCCAAGCAGACGGCGGCGTAGGATTTAATAAAGCTCTTGCCGACATTCTGCGAGGGTTCGCCTGCAAAAGCGGAGAGAGGTACGGGCGCAATCACCGTGTAAAGGTACAACTTAAAGAACCTGCCGTAAACCGTCATTATCATAATAAAAGACAGTACCGTAATGAACAGGCCGCCGATCAGCGTCACCGCCCATAATGGGATAGATTCAAAAAATCCGCAATCCTCAACCGCCGTTACGATTTCAGAGGGTAAAACAGTTTGACCTGCTGCGCCGAAGCCTGCGGCGGTCATAATGGTGGAAATAAGCCCCTGTACGATATTGAACAAAGCCATCATCAGTTCCAGACCGTAGGTGACGGCGGCCTTTGCCAGCGCAAAGCGGATAAAGACCTTTAATGCGTGCTCCGGCTTTTTCAGTTCTGCCAAATTCCATTTGAGAACATATCAAAGAACGCCCTCATGTCCGAAGACAGAAGAGCGTTATCACTCCGTTAGGGGCAGAGATATTTTTTCATCTGCTCCCTTATCTTTTCCTTTGCAATAGAAATGGATTTACCCACCGAAGAAGCGGTACAATGCTCCATTGCTGCAATCTCATAGTAATTAAAATCATACTCATAGTAGAGCAGGAAACGCCGTCTTTGTATCTCTGGCAGAGCAGCAATGGTACGGCGGAGCAGCTCGGAGCGTTCCTGCTCGATAATCAGCTCGTCAACGCCTTTCGGCGTAACCCTTGCCCTCCTGTTAAGGGCTTCATCGGAAAGCTCGAAAAATTCTTTGTGGCGTTCATCCGATTGCAGCAGGTTACGGTTTCTGCGTTCCATCTGCCGAAACTCAATAAAGAACTGTTCAGATACCTCTAATTCGTGGTAGCCGCCTTGTCCGTCCTTAAAGCTGATAAAATACCTTGTACCATTCTCCGTTGCTTTCTCCCGAAGCGCATATGTTTTAACTCGGTATGCCATTATGTTTTTCCTCCTGCGAAAAAATAGGGCGAGAGGCTTTTGACCTCTCACCCCATAGCCCGCAGGAGAATATGATTTCTTCCCTTACCGCTTAAAGGCTTTCAGCTTTTTTCGCAGGTGGTCTAACCTTGCATAGATAGCACCTGTTGTCAAACCGACAAGCGGCGCAATCTCCTTTGTGGAATACCCCTGCATTTTCAGCAGAACGATTTGCAGGGTACGCTTGTCCACCGCAAGCAATGCCCTATACAGATTTTCGTTTTCAATCTCGTCCAATAAATCTGAAACCGAATGTACCTCTGTCTGCCGCTCAATGTCTGCCATTCCCTCAAGGTATTCCCCAACATCGTTCAGATAGCGGTAAAACCGTCTGGTTGCATTAAAATCCGCCCTGTCATAGATACGGATTTTCTCGATGGTATCCTCGTCAACACCGCATTTCCGTAAAATTCTTTCCTCTGCTTCTTTCCAAATACGCCATTTGTGTTCTTCCCGTCCGTGGTTATATGCCATTTTAATTTCCTCCAATCTGAATTTTGAAAATTGTTAAAATCCAGATTGAAAGGCGGGGAACGGCAGCCCACGTCAGAAACCGCCTTACGGCGAATTTCTGCAAATAGTGACAAAAGAAAAACCGCAAAGGCTGTCACACCTTTACGGTTTAAGGAGAGTTTATTTCTATTATGTAGAGATTTGGCTTCTATTTTTGAGGTACAAAGCCCCCATACGGTTGTGAGGATTTTTTTAACAGGTTATTCGCCCATCCTCGATATGAGATATGTAAATAGAAGCCGTTGCTTGCAGGCAATAAAAATCCCTCCAAACTTTAAAAAACGAAGTCGGAGGGTAATTCAAGCATAACAAATCAGCCCACCAAAAGCACCGTTTTTTTTATTCGGTGGGCTTGTCCTACCTATGTATATAAAAGCAGAGCCAACAAACTGTGATTGCTCATAAGTTCATCGGCTCTGCGTCTTATGCGTCTGGCTCTTTGATAACTGTTACTTGTAAATTTCTTGTCTCAATCAATGTTTCCTGTTTGCATTTCGGACAGTAGAGGGGATAGTTTTTCAAAACCGTATCCTTTCTAATTCTGTCACGGGTCTTATTTCCACAAACAGGACAGCGTATCCATTCTGTTTCTCGTTTCATAAACACTCCAATATAAATTTTTCAAGCATTGGATTAAGTTGCTTGGCGTTACGCATTGGAAAGTCGTGGTTTGCTCCTTGTAATGTCATTGTCTGACAGTTTGGATTTTGAGCAAGTAATGTAAGAGAAGTTTTCATATCTCTGACTTCCTTACTCCCACAAATCGCCAACATTGGTATTGTTACTGCTTGATATTCAGGTAACTTTGATAAATCTAATGTATTGGAAAAGAAAGAGTGATACACCAGCGGAGTAATCTGTTTTGAATATTCTGCCATATTATCAGCTTGTTTCTTTGTGTAGTTCCAATACTTTCCTTGAAACTGCACCAACCATCTCCAATGCAGCATTTTTGCCGATAATCCTGCAAGAGAACAGTACATCCGAATTGTTTTCGGCTTCGGATTTACCCATGCACTTAAAAACACAGCAAAGTTAAACAATTCGGGATTCTTGCTGACAAGCATTATTGCAATCTGACCTCCAAGCGAATGACCGATTACACCGATTCGATTTTTATGTAGGGTTTTAATAACTGTAAAGAGTTCTTCTACGGTCTTTTCTGGCTCATAAATCTCAGCCGCCGCCTTTCCAGCACCTGCTAAGTGAGGTACAACAAGATGATATTTATCGGAAAAGCAATACTGCCTACAAAATGTATCAAGCGCACCCGCTCCATGTAGCAGCAGAATAGTCGGGTTTTCCTTGTTTCCATATTCGTCATAATACAGCATAATTTTCCCTTTCTTGTTGGACAGTTTCAATGATAAAATTTTCTATTTCCGTATTTACTTGCTCTGGATTATCTCCATTGGAAAAATGCTTTGCCTGTTTTATAAAATGCAAAGGATAACCTGCTTGTTTTGCCCATTCTTTGCAATATGCCTTTACCTTGCCTGTGCTGTCTTTCTCACCCACCAATATCAATACGGGGAACGAAAACTCAACATCTTTATTTTCTACAATAAAATATTCATAGGCGATCCGCATTTGCTGGATAATTTCTGCTTTAGACAGTGGTTTTAACATAGACAACATTTTCTGATAGGAGTAGCGGCTCTCTGATACCGACCATGCCATGCTCTTTCGCAAAAGATTAGCTGTAAAGCATTTTGCCATAGGGGCTACCTGCTTCAGCCACCACAAGTCCGATTTTGAGTAATACTTAAATCCCAATGGCGTTGTATCTAACGCCACAAATCCTTTTACCATATCAGGATACATAGCAGCAAAATGTTGACTTGGATAGCCACCCATAGACATTCCAACTAAAAATGTTTTTTCAATGTTTTCTTTCTGCAATATGCTATGTAATATTTCTGCTGTATCTTGATAAGTGAATTGCTGATATGGTCTCGACAATCCATGCATAGGAACATCCCATAAGATGATTGCGTAATTGTCTGAAAAGTAGGGTATCTGCTTTTCAAACATGGTATGGTCTGCGGTTACTCCATGCGTAAAAACAATACAGTCTGATACATTTTTATTTCTGGCAATCCAATAATGTACAATTCCACCTTGTGTCAAAATTGTTTTATGCTGCATTTTGTTCACACCTCCTGCATATAAACCTTTTTCCAAAAATCAATTAAAACGATAATTTCTTTCTCAATTTCGTCTGGTATAATACAATTTGAACGATATTTTTTCAGCATATATCCATCGACAGCGTAAAAGATTTCAGCATACATTGTTTTTATATCAATATCTTTCCGAAATTTTGATATATCTATTTTCTCAAACACTATCATTTCACTTGCCTTGCTAACATCATTAAAATTTTCTTGAATGGAATTTTGTATTTCAGGAGCCGTTTCATAATATGCTCTTAGCGAAAAAGCATATAAATGTGGATAATCACGCATAAGCGAACACTTCGATAATAAGCTCCTTTTCAGCATTTCAAAAAAATCATCTGTTTCTAAAGTTTTGTATTCTGCAACCGCTTTCCTTGTCATCTCAATAGCGTTCGCCCATAGGTACAAATATAATTCTTTTTTGTTTGTAAAGTAGTAGAAAAGCAACGCTTTTGAAATACCGCTCTCGTCTGCAATTTCTGACATTGGGGCTTTTTTGTAGCTGTTTTCGGAAAACACTTTGTAAGCAGCGTTTATGATACGCCGTTGTTTTTCTAATGGAAGTTTAAAAAACTTGTCATTCATATACATTCTCCTTATTGACCGTAACGGTTAATACAAGTATATTATATATCCGTTGACCGTTTTTGAGAAGACCATTCCTAAAATTATAAAAAATAACGACAGAGCTTTAACCCTCTGCCGCCATGTTGTCTATGCGTAAATGATTTCCTCATTCACAATCTCCATAGCACACGCCCGTATATTATTGAGCCGTCCTGTCCATTCTAAGGCGTTTTCAGCCTTTAGCCGTTCCGTGATACCCTGCGCCTGTTTCGTGCTCTCTATGAGCCGTTCAAAGCGTTCCTGCGCCTGCCTGTCAATGTCGGCAAGGTATGTATTCAGCCTGCCGCTTGTGAGAAGATTGATGTATGTAACCCTGCGGTGCTGCTTCAGATAGTCCAAGTGCCGCCGCCCGAATAAGCCTATCGGCTGTTCCTTTTCGGCGGGTAAGGTAAGGCAGGGGATAAGATAATCCCCCTGTCGCTCGTATCTGCCGCCCAGTTCCTCAAAAATTGTCTTTGCCATTGTCTTTCTACCTCCGTATTTTTAATTTGACCGTTCTTGCGTGGGCGACCTTGATAATCAATTCGTCCACGCAATCCGTATATCTGCCCTCTGCAATCAGCTTGTTTCGGAACTCATTTAAGCAGAGGATAATCAGCCGCCGTTCCGTTTCATCAAGATACAAATGATATTTTTCCATCGTCTTTCCTCTCTTTTCTGCGGCGCCTTTCCCAACCGCCCGTATTCCTTAAAACCTTTGCCTTAAAGCGGCGTTCCCCTATGTAACCGCCGAAGCGGTAACAGATACGGATAACCTGTTCGGCTTCTCCGTCTGTTTCCGTTCGGTCAAATACTTCAATTCGCTCCACCAAGAGGTTAAGGTTTTCGGCGGTCAACTCCCGTATGCCCACATAATCAGCCATCAGAGCCGCCCACTGCACCGCATTGGTCTGGCTGTCCTTGACCTCCTGCAAGGCGTTCTCAAGGTTTTGTATCTGCCCTAAAAGCTGTTCCTGCTCCGTCTGGTACTTATCAATCAGACGGGTAAAGTTGTCATTGGAGATACGCCCCGAAAGGGAATCCTCATAGAGCCTGTCAAATAATCTCGTCACTTCATCATAGCGTTTCTTTGCCTGCTTCAGCTTGCTTTCGTTGGATTTTCCCTTGTTACCGTCTGCCTTTGCGTTCATTTTCATCGCCAGAGCCACCGCCTTATCCCTGTCCTCATAGGCAAGGCGGGCATGGTACTGGATATCAGCAAGGACGGCGTTGTATAAATCCTCATAGTAAATGCGGTGGTCGGAGCAGGCTTTTGTATCGTGGGCGTAGGTGGTGCAGACATAAATATGGTGTCTGTCTTTTCCCCAATACCGCAAACCTAACGCCTTGCCGCAAGTTCCGCACTTCACAAGCCCCGAAAAGGGGGATACGAAATTATCCGTGGTATCACGCCTGCGGCTTAAAATCTTTGCGTTTGCCCCGTCAAAAAGTTCCTGCGACACAAGCGGCTCATGGGTATTTTCCACCCGTATCTGGTCTGCTTTTGGCACTTTCTTAAATGTGCCGACCTTGAAAATGCTCTCCGTCTTGCACATCACGGTATGACCGAGATAGAGGGGATTTGCGATAATGTTCCGTATGACCGTATGCGACCATTCGTATTTGTTGGCGGGATTTTCAAACCGCTGTGAGTAATCTCTTTCCCCACGGGAGTGCAGCCACCAAGAGGGGCATGGCACTTGTTCCTCTCGGAAAGTCTTAGCGATTTTATGCGCTCCCATGCCTGCATTGGCAAGCTCGAAGATACGCTTTACAATCCACGCCGTTTCCCCGTCCACTATCAGTTTGTTATGGTTATCGGGTGATTTTCGATAGCCGATAGGGTTAAAGGAAGTGCGGTAAAGCCCCGCCTTTGCCCTTGCCCGTATGGAAGAACGGATTTTTCTTGAATTATCCCTGCTGTAAAATTCGTTCATCACATTCTTTAATGCGGCAATATCATTGTTCTTGTTGGCGGTATCCACCCCGTCATTGACGGCGATATACCGCACATTCTTCATCGGGAAATAAATCTCCGTGAAATGCCCGACCTTCAAATGGTCACGCCCCAGACGAGATAAATCTTTCGTGATTACCACATCAATTTTCCCCGCTTCAATGTCATCGAGCATACGGTTAAAATCTGGTCTTTGAAAATTCAAACCGCTCCAACCGTCGTCTACATAAACCTCCACTATCAAAAAGCCGTGTTCCTTTGCATACTGTGTGAGCATTGCTTTCTGCGTTTTGATACTCTCGCTGTCACCTTGCAGCATATCGTCTTTCGACAGGCGGCAGTAGAGAGCTGTCCTTAAAATACTCATTCAGCTCGCCTCCTTTTCTGTTGTTGTGGTTAAATTGTATTCTGGTTCTTTCACAATTTCAAAGGTGTGGACAGAGTGTTTCCCCCGCCGCACCTCGTTTACAAGCAGGGATACGAATACTTCCTGCATATCCAAACCGCCCGAATAGACCGCCTGCACCGTTATTTTGGGGCGTTGTACCGCTTTTGCCATAGGCATATATCCTCCCTTCAAAAAGGAAAAGGAGCGTCCGAAAACGCTCCCAATCCGTGTATAAATTCAATTTTCAAAGTGTGTTTGCAAGGCTTCCAAAAGCTCTTTTGCTTCCGTTTCCGTCAGCGTAATGCCCTTGCCGCATTTCTCCCTGTTAGGAGAGAAGCTACGGATATCGTATTTCGGCTCTGCACCGTTCCACGATATGAGGTTGATTTCTTTTGTATAGCCGCTGTCGCTTTTGGATAAAACGGCGATTTCCTGTTTTATTTCATACTGTATTTCTTTCATTGTCAGACCTGTCCTTTCTTGTATTTACCCGCCGAAAAAGAAGATTTATCGGCTGTCCCTGTTCCGTTTCTTTTGCAATTCACGCTCCAATAGACGGATAATAAAGTCCTCCATCTGCTTTGGTGTTGTGTTTTTCGGGAAGTATTTCCGTATCCTGTCGGCACTGAATTTAATGGTTTCTTTCTGATTGCCCTTTTCCTCTGTCATAATGGCAAAGATGGTATCCATATCAAGCCGCCCCGACTGGCTAAGGCTTTTCATCCGCTGTGCCTGTGAAAGAGAGGGCGTTGCTTCCTCGCTTTCCATCGTGATAAGCAGTTTTTCCTGTTCCTCTTTGCGTAAAAAGGAGAGTTCCACAGCAGGGGTAAGGGCGATTTTTTCTTCGTCCACCATCTGCAAAATCGGCGGTATCAGTTCCGTAAGGCGGATAAACCGCTGTACCGTTGTCTTGCCGACGCCGAATCCCTGTGCCACCATATCGTCTGTCCGCAACTTCGTCCCAACTTGGGACGAAGTTAAATCGGTGCGGAACCCCTGCCGCTTCATCGCTTCCAACTTCATCTTGTAGGCAAAGGCACGCTCCGAGGGGAGAATATTTTCCCTCTGGATATTGCTGTCCACAAGGGTAATAATCGCCCTATCACGGTCTAAGGGCAAAACAAAAGCAGGGACGGTATCTATCCCTGCAAGCTCCGAAGCCCTCACACGCCGCTGTCCTGCGATGACCTCATAACCGTTCCCGTCCTCTTTGGGGCGGGTAATAATCGGCGTTACCATACCAAACTCTTTAATGCTTTCCGCAAGCTCCGTCAGCGTTTCATCTGCCGCCATGTGGAAAGGGTTATCGGGGAACGGGTGCAAATCTGCTATTTTTAATACGGTAAATTCCTGTTTCTTCATTCTGTTTCCTACCTTTCTCTTGACCTGTTTTTATTCTGTTTCTGCAATTCTTCAAGCACCTCTGGAGGGATTTTCTTCAATAACCGCTCCATCTGGCTGTTGGTACGCTGAAGCTCAAATATCTTTTTGTTGGCTTCCCGTACCTTTAATTCCTCCGAATATTTCTCATTCCTCATACGCTCTGCGTAGTCTGCTTCCTGTTCGATTTGCGATTTCAAGCTGTCGATATACGCACTCTGTTTCCCAATTTCCCTTGAAAACTTCTCCACATCGGGCAGCCAAGCGGAAAGTAATTCCAGAGCCTTGTCACGCTTTTTCCCTGCATTAAAGGCGTTGATGTCCGACAAAGCCTGCACGATTTCATCGTACTGCTTATCCAGTCTGCCGCCGAGCTTAAAGAGCCAAGTAGGGATATGCTTCCGCTTTGTTTCCATCGAGGATTGACCTCTTTCAAGCTCATTCCACCGTGAGGACATACGCTCATGGTAGGCGGTCTGCCACTCGGATAAAGATTTCTGGTTGCCTAAAAAGGCTTTTGCCGACAACTTTTTCTCTGGCGTTATCGGAACAAAGCAAAGGTGCATATGGGGCGTTTTCTCGTCCATATGCACTACGGCGGAGAGGATATTCTGTTTTCCCACACGCTCCGAGAGGAACTCTAAAGCCCTTGTAAAATACTCTTTCTGTTCTTCTGGTGGTAAACTGTTCATAAATTCTGGCGAAGCGGTAATGAGGGTTTCCACCATCATCACGCTGTCACGCCGCACCTTGCATCCTGCTTCTTTTACCATACGGTTGATTTCTTTTTTGTAGGTGTATCTGGGCGGCGGTACAAGGTGGTAATTGTCTTTTGAGCGTTCCGTATCTATATCTGGATTGCTCTTGTAGGCTTCTTTTTTTCGCTCGTTGTGGCGTTCACAGGAAGCTACAGAGCCTGCCTTGCGTTTCTGGAAACGCAATATTGCATAAGGCATAACTGCCATTCCTCCAATCTGTAATGGTATGATAATCGGTGCGTCTGCCCGACGGGGTGACAGCGGTGACGGTGATGACGGTTATTTTAGGATACCCCCGCCGCTGTCATCCCTTACGGGAGAACACCCCGTAAACGCAAGGTGCAGGCGTGGGATTTCCTCGCCCTTTCTCGGCTCGTAAATCCACCCCTGCGGTCAGAAAAATCCTCCGATTTTTCCGACTGCGTTTACAGGGTGTAACACACTACACCTTGCCTGCAAGGTGGTGTGCCAAACGTTCCCTCTGGACTCCCTTTACAGGGCTTACGCCCTGCGTTATCCTCCGCTTCACGCTTCGGATAACGGGGTGACGGTGACGGCTGTTTTCCTGTCTGGGGGTATCCCAGAACAACCGTCATCACCGTCACCCCCTTGAAAGAATGATGTTCCTGCCCGCTTTGGTACGATGGTGATTATAGGCAAGACCGTTCTCTTTCAAAAAGGTAGTGCGGTATTCGTTCAGCAGCTTTGTAATGACATTGGGTGCAGTGTCCGTTTCTGCCATCTCGGACAGAAGCTCCGTTGCCGTACCCGACCACTTCACTTTGCCCTGCATAAAAGACACTACCTGAAAAAGGACAGGCGGTATGCTTTCCTCAATCATCTGCCGCTGTCCCTTACGCTCTACAAGCTCCCAACTGCAAGACTGGAAGCGGAGGGTAAATTCCTGATACTCAATATCCCTGCCCACGCAGTAGAGCCTTGCGGTATCAGAAGCCCTCGTTTCTTTTTCCAGAACAAAGGTAGCGTCTGCACTTCCCGTCAAGCCCGTTGTGCCAGATACTTTGTTGAACACATCGCTGTCATTCTGCTTTCGGATATGGTGTACTACCACAACCGCAAGGGAATGTCTGTCGGCAAAATCCTTTATCAGCGATATATCCCCGTAATCGTTGGCGTAGGCGTTGTCTTTGGAAGCGGTGCGTATCTTTTGCAGCGTATCAATGACAATGAGCCTGCTGTCGGGATATACTTTCAGATAGTCCTCAAGCTGTACCATTAGACCGTCCGAAAGCTTACAGCTCGCCACGGCAAAATGGAGCTTCCTGTTTGCTTCATCGGTCAGACGGAATAATCTGTCCTGTATGCGGAAGAAGGTATCCTCCAGACAGAGGTACAGCACATCGCCTGCCTTTGTCTGCATATCCCACAGGGGAAGCCCCTGCGACACGCAAAGGCAGAGCTTGAGCATAAGCCAGCTCTTGCCGATTTTCTGTGAGCCGCAGAATAACGACAAGCCCGTGGGGATAAGACCGTCCACCACAAAGGACGGCTTCTCAAGCGGCTCGTAAAGGAGCGTTTCCGCTTCCACCAGATTTAACTTCTGCATGGGATTCCTCCTTTTGGCGTTTTCGTTTGGTTTTACTGTGCATAGGCGTTATCCTCCTTGAAAATATTTATCCCTGCCAAAATGGCGGGGATATGTAAGCACAGCCCTCCATACAGTTCCACGCTTCCTCTAAGCGACGTTTTCTCTGTCGGTGCTATGCACGAATTGAGCAAAGGGCAGGCTCGTATCATCGCTCTGCTATCCGTTGCGGCAGGTATCCCTCTGGCGGCTGCTATTCAATTTTCAAGTAAGGAATTGACCTCTTACCCAATAGTCCGTGAGGATAGCCATTTTTCCCCTCGTGTTCTGATTTTTTTGAAAAACAAAAGCACCCGATACTTAACCGCTTCTTTCGGTCAGTAACGAGTGCTTCTCGCAAAGTTCTGTATTCAGTTTTATGGAGGTTTTACCTATTCGTGTTCTCTAAAGGAATTTGACATCTGCAAACGAGCCGCAGGTTTTCATCACGCCGACAACAAAGAACAACACGAGCAGGGCAAGTCCTATCGCCTGTACCGCGCCGTGTATATTGACAATCACATTCCAAATCGTGCCGCCCTTAAACTGTTCGGGGGATTGGGTGATAAGCTGCCATATCTCGGCAAGTTTGCTGTTCCATGTTTCAAGGGCGTTTTCAAGGTTTTGTACGACCCAATTATCACTCAAAATAGGATTCCTCCTTTCAGGCAAATAGGGGCAGGCCGCCGCTTGCAGCCTGCCCTGTATGCCGTATCATTTCGTTATCTGCTGTCCCGGTCGGGCGAATTGCGGATAATGCCGTACACATCGTCCACAAAATACCGTCCGGCAAAGGGATTGAATATTGCGTGACACTTCACGCCGTTATACTCTGCCAGATAGTCGTTGTCGCCCAAGCGCTTGATAATCGTCGCTTCACCGAGAACATGGGTTTCTCCCTGTTTCAGAGAGTGGATATAGCACTCGCATTTTTCCATTGCAATCTTCCTTTCTTTCAGCCGGTAATCAGGGTAAGGATTTCCTTTGCAAAGGTGATGACAATGCCGCCTGCAAGGGTGAGAAATCCGTTGGAACGCTGGCTGGGGTCGTGGGACTGAAAAGACAGGCCGACCTGCACGATACCCCAGCCGAGCAGAATCAATCCGACTGCACGAATCAGGCCGAAAATAAAATCACTCAAATTGTTTACAACGGTGATCGGGTCGCCTGCGGCAAAGGCCGTCATCGAGCAGCCGAGGGTAAAGGCAAGCGCCATAACGACAGCACAGTAAAAGCGGAATCCCTTTTTCACCTTGCCGGGCATAGGCAGCTTCGTAGTGTTCTTGTTCTTGTTAAAGTTCTTCATATTGCAATACCTCCTTAAATTGAAAACAGAGCTTCTATATCCTCGTCGGAAAGAAGCTCGTAATCGGGTTCTGTTTCTTCCATATCGGGAATGTCCTGTGTGGGAATCCCTGCAAGGGAGAGCGTGGCGACGGCGTGTTCCGTCCCGCCGTGTTCATAAGGTGCGGCGCTGCCGTCTGTGGTAAGAGATACATTCGGGTGTTTCAAGATGTCGTATTTCTCGTCCATAATCGGCAATTCACCGCGGATAAACAAAAGGGCGCAGCGGTTATCCAGCATACGAACCTCGTCCGGCGTCATAAGCTCACGCCCGGAAATCTGATAATTTGTGCTGTAATTGCCGTTACGCCCCGACGATTTGCCGTAGGTGTTGGTATCAATGGTCGCTTTACCTAAAAGCTCTGACACATATTTATGCGTGGACTGCTCGTTGCCGCCGAGATAAAGAAATTCGTCGCAGTTGCCGACAATGCTTTCCCATTGTTTTTCAAACAAAGTCTTTAACTGCGCTAAATTCTGCAAAATAATTGAAACAAACACCCGCCTTGAACGCATAACGGACAATATCTTGTCAAAATCATCCGGCAAGCTCACATTGGCAAACTCGTCCATCAGGAAGTGGACGGGGACGGGCAGGCTGCCGCCGTACTTGTGGTCGGCAAGATAAAACAACTGCTGGAAAAGCTGCGTGTATAAGATACTGACAAGGAAATTAAACGAGGTGTCGTTATCGGGGATCAGCGCAAACAACGCAACTTTCTTTTCACCAAGCGACGGCAAATCCAATTCATCGGTAGCGGTCAGCGCCGCCAAAGAGGACAGGTTGAATTTTTCAAGCCTTGCCGCCAAAGTGATCTGAATACTTTTCAAGGTCTTTGCCGAGCCGGAATGATAGTCCTTGTAATACTTCACGGCTATATGGTCGGGGTCGCGCATTTCCAGTCGTTCAAAGAGTTCGTCCAGCGGCGAGGTGTATTCGTCCATATCTTCTCTGACATCAGCCGCACGCAGCATTTCCATAACCATTGAAAAATTCTGTTCGTCAGGCGGCGCCTCATACTTCAAGTAGAAAACGAGCGCCAAGAGCAGCATACTTGCCGCCGTGTCCCAGAACGGGTCGTTGGATTGGCTGCCTTTCGGCGTGGTGCTTTTGAACAGGTTTGTAACAAGCCTCTGCACATCGTTATCGTCACGGAGATACACAAACGGATTGTAGCAATGGCTTTTCTCCATATTCAGAAGATCGAGCACCCGCACCTCATAGCCTTTTTGTTTCAGCAAATATCCCGTGTCCCGCAGCATTTCCCCTTTGCAATCTAAACACAGGTAGCTGGTGGTGGACGCTTGATATAAATTCGCTTTACCATAGAACCTTGTTTTTCCCGCCCCGCTGCCTCCCACGACAATCGTATTGAGATTGCGGCGGTGCTTTCGGTCATCCAAGCCCATACGAACATTTTGTGTGAATATCTTGTTTTCCTTCGGCTTTATTGCCCGGTACTTTTTGTTGACGGCTCTTGCATTACCCCATTTCGCCGAGCCGTGTTCTTCACCCCTGCGGTAGCTGCGGCGGGAAGATAGGAATACGCCGATAGAAAGACCGTACACACAAAGCAAAACGAGGACAGTTTTTAGGCTGTCCCCGCAAAGCTCTATATGAAACGGGTCGTTCATTGCCGCAGGAAACCGAGCAAGGATTTCGGGTAAGCCTCCGTGTGCGGCGGGAGCAATCAGCAATCCCAGCCACACAACGGGAAGAATCCCGAACAGGCAGAGGACAAGAGGGTTATTCCCGCGCTTCATCGTTCCTGCACCTCACTTTTTTGGTGGGGGCGTCGATTGCTTTCAAAAGAACCTCGTCAACAATATCGGTAGGGCGTTCTTCTTCCAGCAGGTCGTTTCGCATTTCATTCAGGGCATTGATAATAACGCCGTGTTCGTAACGGTCAAGGGTCAATACCCGTTTTTCTGTTTTCTCCATAATCAGCGCTCCTGTTCCGTATGGCGGGGCGTTTTGCTCTGTTCCAGCGACCTCGCCATTCTTGCGGAAATGTCGTAGGCGGTATCTCTGATTTCGGAAAGCTCGGCGCGGATTTCCTGCGGGTCGTCGGTGCGGAGAAAATCGGCGGGATTCTCAAAACTGTAATCGCTCACATCAGCGCCGAACTCTTTACCGAGAATATACGAAACGCAATGCGCCTTGAAGCTGGCATTTTCCGGGGCGTATTCTTCGCTTGTCTGTGCAAGCTCGGCTTGTGCCAGAGCCTTTGACACCTCGCAGAATAAATCGTTTGCTTCCATTCCGCGGCAGACAAAAATAGCCTTTTGTTCGTGGTCGTAAAGAGCACCCATACCGTCAGGCAGCTCATCGACAGACTGAATCGGCACAGGCTTTTTGTAAATGAGAGCGCCAAGCAAAGCCCTTGCGTCGTGGGAAACAGGCGGCTGCGCCCTCATGCGGGAAGTGGTCTGCGAAATGTCGTACACACGCTTAATGTTGTAGGAAACGCCGATACTGCCGTCGTCACGGGTGTACTCGCCGTTTGATTCCACGATTTTGATAGGACGGCCAAATTCCTGCCTCTTGATATACACGCCCTGATCGCGCCAAAAATCCTTGTCTCCCAGTCTGCGGGCGTCGGGTTTCGTCGCCAGAATCAACAGGGCGTTGGTAGCGGAGTAGTGACGGAAATTTGCCTGCACATCCAGATAGTCACGGAACTTGCCGCCGTCTGCGCATACTTCCTCGGCGGTGGCGTCGGCAAGAGCGTAAACCTCGTCACGCTCTGCCTTTTTCTTTGCCGCCCAAGCCTCTTTGTCAAAATCTTCGGCTTGCGGGGCTGGTTCAAAAATATCGTCAAAATTGCTCATGGGTTATCTCTCCTTTGATTTGGGTTTCTTTTTTCGGGACGGCTGCTTGTGGGCGGTCGTCTGCTGTTTGGTCGGTTTTTGGGAAACGGTGGATTCTTCTTTGGCGGGAGCTGCCGCCTCTTGCTGTTTCGCCTTGATTTCCCGCAGTTCTTCACGAACAGAGGGGCGTTCTTCGGGCGGTTTAACAGTACCCTCGGCGGTTCTGCTTTGCTTCTTTGAGATAGGCGCGGACGGATGGGATTTCTCCGCCGCTTTCCCAAAAGAAGCATTTTTGCTGACTTCGGGATTCTGCGACGCCCGTTCTTCCTTTTTCACAGGCGCGCCCATTAAATCGTCAAGCAAACGGTCGTCCGCCTCCTTATCGGGCTTTTCCTGTTCGGGAGCAGAGGGAGCGGCGGTTTTCTCGGCTTTGGATTTTTCAATATCCCGCTTAATAGAAACGGTATCGACCGCAGCCAGCTTGAAGCGTTCCACAATGCGGTTAATTTTTGAAGCGTCCTCGGCACGCACCATAATGTCTACCATACCGTCGGCGGATTTTTCTTTACCGCGCAGAGCGCAGTAAACAACGCCGTACCGCTTGGCTTCGGCGGCAAACTGTTTCAAGTGTTCCTCGCTGACGGTAAACACTTTCAGTTCCTTGCCGCTTTTGAGCATAGCGGTCAACCGCTGTCTGCCTTTGGTTTTGTTCTTATCCCTGTTTTTCAAAACAGCGTAAATCATAGCAGCAATATTTTTCGCCGCAGAGCCGGTCAGCTTTAAGGCTACTTCCGTACCCTCTAAACTGATCCTTACGATTTGTTCCGCTGCGTCACCGGAATTGTACATGGTCGGTTCTCTCCTTTCCTTTGATTTGCTCGTCCTTGCGGACGGCTTTGATTTTCTCTTTGATAACGCCGGAGCGTTCGGCTATATCGTCACATAAAGACACCTCCTTTCGCAGAGGGGCAAGCTCTTTTGACAATGCGGATATTCGGCCTTTGATTTCCGCCGCCTTTTCGGGGTCTGCTTTGACCGCCGCCGTCCGCTGCAATTTGTAAAGCTGTTTTCGCTCGGCGGTCAGAGCCGTAATTTTGCCTTTTACCTCGGATTGATACGAAAAAAGCTGCTCGGCGGTATCAATACGATTTCGTACAAGCAGCCTTGTTTCGGCGGTGATGTCATCCAGCTTTCGCAAGTCCTCACGCAAGAGGAAGTGAAGCCGCCTATTTTGTTTCGGATTGTTTTTCGGGAAGATCCCCAGCAGGTAGCAATAGTGAAAATAGAGCGCCCGAAACCCTGTGATTTTGCGGGTATTCTCCAAACTGCCGAACAGTCGAATCCGTACCACTTGACGGGTCGGCTTGGACGGTTTCTTTTCAGCCCGTGTCTGCGACAGAATCCGTCTGCGGATTTGTTCAATGGAATAGTCCTCACCGAAATTGCGTATCAGCCTTACAAAGCGCTCTTTGCCCGGCGGCCGTACCGAAATATCCTTTCCGATCTTGACCTCATAGCCTTTCTTCCGCAGGTTATCGAAAAACTGCCGTTCGGTCATAGACTGCCGGATCGCCTCGTCAATATCGGCGCGAATCAGCCCCCGCCAAGTCGGTCGCTGTTCCTGCTCGGCACGCCATTCGCCGTATTGCTTGCTTTTTCCGTACCGCGGGTTTTCAATCACCGATAAACGGTACTCACGGCAAAGCTCATCGGAAACGGTCTGCATATCGTGATAATCCTTTTTGGTGCGGTGATATTTGATTCCGTCCACAAAGGACACCGTATTCAGGACAAAGTGATTGTGCAGGTGATTTTCTTTGTCAAGGTGGGTTGCCACAATCACCTGATAGCGGTCGCCCCACAAACGAGCGGCGAGCTTCATCCCAATTTCGTGTGCCATTTCGGGTGTAGCCTCGCCGGGAGCAAAGGATTGATACCCGTGGTAGGCAACCGTCCCGTTTTCTTTGCCGAACCGCTTTTTCACGGCAAGCATTTCATCACGGGCGGTAGAGGGAGAGCAGTTGATACCCGACACAAAACGGTGAACCACGGCGCAGTCCTCATTATCCGCTTTCTGCGTTTTTCGGGAATTGACCGCATAATGGATCACATCGGAAAGTTCCTGTCCGTCCTGCTCGGTCATATCTTCAACGGTATAAAATTTCGGGTTCGTTGTTTTATCGGGATTCTCCACATAGACAACCACCTTGCCGAGCCAGCCTTTCACACGCCAAATAGAGGTAGTAGCCATTACTTCATCGGGCGGGGCAAAATGACCGCCTCGGTGATTTTCTTGATAGCCGTATCAATCTTGCGGCAGGCCTCGTCGTACCGCTGCACATCGAGAACATTCAAGGTGTGCGCTTTGACGGCAATCTGATTCAGGTTGTTGCCGATTCCGTGAAGCTCCCTCATCATGGCGTAATAATCGGGCGGTGGGGCGTCCTGCGGTTCAAGCCCGTTTACCAAGTGCCGCAAATATGCCTCACGGGAAAGACCGCTGCGCTTTACTTTCTTTTGAAACGCCTCGGCTTCCTTTTTGTCGAGCCAGAATTGAATGTGAACATTGCGTTTTCTCATATTTTCACCTCCGAATTGAGTTCTTTTTGAATTTCAACAATACGCTTGCCGACTGCGTACACAACGGGAATCGTCACGCCGTTGCCTGCCTGCTTGTATAGCTGGGCGTCGGAATTGACGGCGGCAGCCTTATCAAACATATCATCGGAAAAGCCTTGCAGCCGCCAGCACTCACGGGGCGTCAGCTTGCGGATTCGTCCGCAGCCAAGCGGCACGCCCTGATTGCAGGAAGTATCAAGCGTCTGCGCGCAGCCCTTACCCACACGACCGCGGCGGGTGTTACTGTCGGGGAAAGCAAGGTTGATACTGTCGCCGCATTTCGCCTCGGCATATCCGGCAGCGGTGGCGTTCTTTATTTTCAGAGCGTGTTCGCAGGAATCGCAGGCACAGAGGTAAACGCCGTGTTTGTCCTGCGTATTCAGGCAAAAGGCGGGTTCGCCGCACTCTTTGAAACGGCGGCCGTTCTGCCTCTTGTTCTCACGGTCGGGGGTCAGCACAGCGCGGCAGCCAAAAAAAACGCCGGAGCTTTCGCCCCGGTTGCTTACTCCGATTTTGTTGTAGCCTGCGATCAGGCATTTGGTGTAATCCTGTTCCCGGATTTTCGCCTCGCCTCGTTTTAACTGAATCAGCGCCGTTTCCTCGGTGCGGTCTGGACAGTCTGCGCCCATACAAAGCACGCCCGAATTATCGCCGCTGCGATTTCCAATCCCGCTGTCATATCTTGCTTTGATACAGCGGGCGTTTTCCGTCAGCTTCGGATTGCCTTTGCAAAGGTCGATAAAATACATTCCCGTCCTGCCTGCAAAGCCGCCGCCCTCGCTCATCAGCGTACAACTGATACCTGCGGGATCGTAAACACGCTTGCCCTGCGTGCCGCCGATTAGCTGTATAAGAGCCTTGCCGTCGCTTGCGGTGACAGGAAATATTTTTCGTCCACCGTCGGCTCTAAAATGTCGATAAGCGACAAGGTAGATTCGTTCCCTGTTTTGTGGAACGCCGTGGAAGCGTGAATTAAGCAGTCCGTATTCGATATGATAGCCGATTTCGGCCAACGAATTGAGAACGGTCGCAAAGTCCCATCCCCGATTAACGGAGAGCAGATTTTTAACATTTTCAAGGACAAGCCATTCGGGTCTATCTTCGGCTGGCGTGCCTTTGAGCAGTCTAATGATTTCAAAAAAGAGAGAGCTTCGTTTTCCGGCAAGCCCTCTTTGCCGGCCAGATACAGAAATGTCCTGACACGGGAATCCGCCTGCCCAGAGGTTGACCCTCGGCAGGTCTGCGGGTTCGATTTGGGTAATATCTTCTCCATACCATTCGTCCTCCTGTATATCGTGTATGGCGCGGTAGCTGCGGTCTGCAAATTTGTCTATTTCGCAATGTCCTTCGCAGATCATGCCGCAAAGTTCAAAGCCCTTGCGGAAACCGCCCACGCCGCTGAAAAAATCCAAAAAGGTTAAAGGTTCGGTCATTTGTCGTCGTCCTTTCTGTGCAGGCGGTTGATCTGAAACAAGCACATTGTCACAATGCCGATACAACCGCCAAGCATAATTCCGATAATAAAAAAGAGCAGTTCGCTCATACATACGCCTCCTTTCAGCGCATAAAAATATCGCCATCCGTGTGGAACTGAGACGAGCGGATTAAGGGTTTCAGGGGCTACCCCTGACAAGTTTTTGCCTTTGTGGTATCACAAAGGCGATGCTTGCTGGTATATCGCATAGCGTTCGTCCCATAGGCCGAACATCTTGCCACCAACCGAAATATATTCAGCGTTCATGCTCACGCTGCGGGTTGAACGGGATTCCGATTAGCTGACCGTTCAGCTTCGCCAAATGTTCAGGATAGCGGAACATCTTTGTATAACGGACAAGCTGTTCATCGGAAAGACTGTCAAAGCTCTCGCCCCGGCAGTCGCAGATAAAGGCAGGGCCGCAGATGAAATCCACCATAACGCCGTCCTCATTTTTTACGCTGCGGTTCGGCTGCATACCGTTGATTTTGCTTTCCTCATTGCAAACAATACAGACCTGTTCCTCAAACGGATAATAGGCTTCGATCAGTCCGTCAACGATTTTCTGCAAATCTTCAAGAGAAGTGCCGATTTCAGCGGTGCGGGCGAGCTTGCCCGGTTCCAGTAACACCACCTTGATTTTCTTTTCCTCACTCATAGCGGAAAGCTCCTTTCATCGTTCATAATCACGGCTGCGCTCGTTCGACCTTGCGGAGAAATCCACCCCGACAAAGGAATCGGCGTCGAGGATATATTCGCTGTCGTTCCATCTTTGCTCAACCAGTCTTTCGGCTTCTTCACGAGAATTGGCTTCGACCTCAACCGTTTTTTGCAGGGTTTCGGTAATCGTGACCTCATAGGTTTTCATCGTTCTTTGCTCCTTTCTTTTCGCTTGGTAATGGGTAGTCCGAGCCGCAGGCACAGACAATCGTTGTAATCCTTGCCTTGCGGGGGCGGCTGAATATCCACCGTGACCGCATATCTTTTTGACAACAGGGTTTTGATTGTCGCTGCGGCAATCCGTCCCGCAGGGTCGTTGTCGAGCCGTAACACCACCTTGCGGATATGTGGATAGTCTGCAAGATACTGAACAAGGGCGACGGGCAGACTGCTTTCCTCAATCCTTGCTTTCGGCTTATAAACGCCTGCAAGGGAAAGCAGATTTTCGCTTCGCCAGTCCTTGCCGTCCAGCTTTTGCATTGTTCCGTAGGACAGCAGATCGACCGCCGATTCAAAGAGATTCAGCGTGTCGCTTTCAAAGGCGGCGGGAATCCCAAAGGAATAATGCTTGTCGCTGCCGTTTGCGTCCCCGATAAAGTCCGAGCCGATACCGCGCAGATTGGCATAGCGGGGTTTGCCGTCCCGATCCTGCCCGATAAATACGACATTGTGATAGGGATAGCTTTCATACAGCCGCCCCGTACTGATACAGAAATCTATCAGATAGTAGTCGATACCTCGCCCATGCAGATATTCGACGGCGTGGGTGGCACAACGGTTAGCTTTTGGCAATAGCAAAACTTTCGGCTTCTGTTCCTTTGGCGCGGGGGTATAGGTCGGCGGCGATACCGCAACATTCCCCATAATCGTTTCAACCGCCTGCATAAACGGCATTTCTTTGACCTTGATTAGATAGTCCAGCGCAGAATAGCCGCCGATCCCACGGGAAAACCAGCACCATTTGCCGTTGGAAATCTTCAAGCTGTCGTGCTCACGGGTGCAATAAGTGTTACCGCCGAAATGAACAAGCTCCTGCGGCTCATAGCTTTTCAGATAGGTTAACAAGTCCATTTCACGGGCTTTCTCCACCACCTCCGGCGGGATATATGGCATACTTTTTCACCTCCATTCTAAAATAGAAAAAGCCGAGGGGCCTTCATTAAGAAAACCTCTCGGCTATGTAAAAAGCGGCACAGGAAATTCCCGTACCGCTTATGCTGAAATATTCAATTTAATGCCCCGACCTTTTTCAGATACGAAATACAGTCGGTATGTCCTCTGAAATATAACCGCTGGCGTTCCATGTCATCGAGCCTGAACCGAAGTCGGAAATACTCGGTTAGAACTTCGTGTTCCTCGGCGGTCAGAGAAATATCGCCGCTGCCGTCCATAACTTTGCCGATAAACGGATTGTCTGCTTTCAGCTTTGAAATCTGCTGATATAGGGCAGCATAGGTTTCGTCCGTCTTTTTGAAATCGGCAAGCGCTTCGTCCTCAATCTCGGCAAATGATTCCTCAATCCGCTGCGCTAAATCGGTATAAGTGCTGTTGTCGCTCACTTAAAATCACTTCCTTTTCCTGTTTTATTATACTATACCCATGTTCGGAAACAATATCAAATGTGCAAATTTACTGTTTTAGCGTATCTGCTAAATTTATGATTTCTTTGTTCATTCGATTGGCATATTTAAGTGTCGTATAAGCTCCTCCGAAATCCCTATACACATAGGCGATTAAGAAATCAGATCGGTCAATGATCCAGCGGTTACGCTTTGTAATCGCTGATTTATAATGTGCGTCGGATAGTTCCATCGGAATAATAATGTCGTCATATAGATTCTTATAGAAATCTTTATCAGTATTTATCTTTGCCATCATATACGGAAGAACAACCATTAGCTTTATATCAAGTTCAGGATGTCGCCGTTTCGCTGTTCGGACAGCGGCAGAACACATTTTATCAAATTCGCCCATATCGCCGGAATAGAACACAAAGGAGTTGTCTTTTTTTAGAATACTCTCGATGGCAAACTCTATCGAACTTTCAACATTGCGACTATAAACCTCCCAATGACCTGCAAATGTGCAGGAAATCACCTTAATTCACCTCTTTATTTTCTGAATTTTAATCTATATCCGTAGTATACGGATATAGATTATTATAATACATCTGCTCCGTGGATACAATATATTTGATAAAAATTCTGAAATAAAGGGGGTGCAATATGGAACTTGATTATAAGGCTATCGGGAAAAGAATCAAGATTGCCCGTATCAAAGCTGATTTAACGCAAGAGAAACTTTCTGAAATGGTCGGTGTTTCTCCCACGCATTTAAGCAATATTGAAACAGGAACAACCCGTGTCAGCTTAAACGCCATTGTCAGCATTGCCAATGCTTTGAATATTACAAGCGACGATCTGCTTTGCGATAGTGTCATAAAAGCAAAAGTTCAATTTGAACAGGATATTGCGCTCGTCTTGGAGGATTGCGACGAATACGAAATTCGTGTTATCCGTGATATGGCGGCTGCAACCAAAGAAACGCTGCGCCGTGACGCTCATCTTCGTAAGCAGACCGACTACTAAAATCATACTCGACTATATTATAAGGGGCAAGTCTGAAAAAGACCTGCCCCTTTTTCATCGAACAAAGTCCTGATTTTGCTCTGTTCTTCCGATGGCAGCACGAACATAGAGATTCGGGCTTTGAATACGGTATTCTTCGGGGATGTTTTCTATCCTGCCGTCGTAGATGTCAACAAATCGCCCACCATTTGAACGCACATAGCCGTTGTCGGTGAAAACACCGCTTTCATCAAAGCGAATATCACGCCCGAAACCCTCATAGTCGATATAGTTTGAAAGAGCGCCCATTGCACTTGTATCATAACAGCCGCTTTGTTCAATCCAGTAATAGCCGAGGTCGGAATCATCGGTAACACCCGGAAGATAATCAAAGCAGTCCATATTTTCGGTAAGATTGATTAAGTCCTTAACGCTGCCCGTATTTTCGCCCAAGTCTAAAACTGCCTGCCAGAAATCCTCGCTCTCGTCAAGCTCCATAATCTTTCCTGCAAGGTAATTGAGCTCGCTTAAACTCTCGTATTCTCCGAGCAGGTCATAAATATGGGAATCGGGGCACTCGTAATCGGTAATGAACCATTCCTCATAACGGCGGTTAATGCCGATCCGCTTAAAAACCTCCTGCATTTCCTCGTTGGTAATCGGAAACTTGACCCATTCGCCGACTAAATAACCCTCATTGTATTTGCCGAGATTGGTAATATAGGCTTCAAAGGCGCAGTCCCTTGAATCGGATAAATCCTGCATAGCTTCGCCTCCTTACCGTTCTTGTACGGCGTTTTTTCGCTGGCGCGGAATCGGGAAACCGTGTACTTTTGCAATTTCATCACCAAGCCTGCGGGTGATTCTCACAATGTCTGTGCGGGTCGCCGTACCGCGGTATAGTTTTTCTTTCAGATTGTCAATCTGCGTTTCGGAAACGCCGTCTTTATATACACGGTATAGATAGTGATTTGTGCCGTCGTGGTGAATAGCCTCGCAACGGAAATCGCCGTTTTTATCAACATACCAAGTGGCGTTGTCAATATCCCGTTCGCTGCAAAGGCAGTCACGGATATTACCGCTTTCAATTTCCTTGTAACCCATACGGCGGCCGTTCCAAAGCCCCAAATCCCCGACAACGAGAATCGGGCGGGATAGCTGAATATCCAGATTCGTTTTCTCGTCTTGAAAATAAGTGCCGTTGATTTCATACATCAAATTCATACGCTCATTTTCGGATAGTTCGGGGTATTGTGCCTCAAAATCGGCTTTCCAATCGTCGTAGTCAAGATAATCAGTCCAAATAATGTGTTTGCCGTCGTTCATTGTGTTTTCACCTCGCTTTCTGCCATAAGAAACTGCCCGAACTCGGTAAAAGCGTACCAGTTTGTGCGGTCAAAACGGCTCTCGTTGAAACGCCCTTTTGTGAGAACACGCCCTCGTATAAGCTGTTTCAAGGCATAGCGGATTTCGTCATAGGTGAGAAACGGAAAGAACCCCGTCATCATCTGCACCGAGCAGCGAACCCAAACCTTGCCCTCGTGAAGCCGGGGCGACTGCGTGCTTTGCTCCTCGATACAATCCCAAAGGAAACACGCCAGCACCGCCGCATTGACCCCGTATTTTTGTGCTATGTCTGAATCAAAGAAATGAACCATAAATAGAAACCTCCTTTTATTTTTCGGGTATGTAAAAGGGCGGCTTTTTCAGCCGCCCACGGTCGTTATTTTTTCTTACCTTTGATTTTCAGGAAAATCAAAGCGCCCACAATGAACACAACCAGTCCGATTGCAACGATCGTTTTCAGTTCCATTATTCAGCGTCCTCCTTTTCAGTTTTCTTTTTCTTCCAGCCGATCACGCCGAGAATGGCAGCACCCACCGCAGAAATGCCGAGCAGGGAGAGCCAAAGGGCGGGATTGCTGTCGTCGCCTGTTTTTGGTGTATCCCTTAATTCGTTGTGCATTTCCACTTTGGTAACAGCACCCTCAAATACGCTTGCCGTCTTGTCTGCGGGGAGAATATAGGCGGCAGAAGCGTTGTCCGATACCTCGGAAATCACATACTCGCCAATACGGAGGTTTTCAATGAGAATTTCGCCGTTTTTGTCGGTGGTAAAGATTTCTGAATAGCCGTTAGGCCCGGTCACACGGAACGAAAAGCCCTCAACCTTGCTGTCGGAAGATGTCTTAATGATTTTGAGCGATCCTACCTGTGCCGCATTGACAAAGCCCTTGCCCGCCTCATTTTCCACGGTGACGGTCTTGCCGTTCTCGATGATTTCAAAATAATAAGCGTTTTCGTCCAAATAGAAGCCCTCCGGCGCTTTGGTTTCTTTTACAAAATAGCCTCCGTAAATCAGGTCGGGCATTTCATAAACGCCTGTGCCGGTTTCCGTGAGTGTTCCGAGCAGTTCATCGTCTGCGTCAAGTTCCTTGTTGCCGTTAGAATCACGGTAAACGGCAAATTCAGCACCCGTTAGCTTGTTGTCGGGATAATCCTTGTCAACTTTTGTAAGCTGAACCGTACCGCGAATCAGCGTGTTTTCGATTTCTACCTCAATTACCGCGTCGTCCTTATCCACCGTCACGGCAAAGGTTTCATCAGACAACACAAAGCCTGTCGGAGCTTCGATTTCACGGACAATCCAGTTCCCGTAAGGCACATCGGCAAAAGAAAAACCGCCGTCCTCGGCAGAGGTGGCGGTAAGAATCGCATTTTCTCTTGTAAACTCGGTGCAGTCTGCTTTGAACAGACCAATTACCGCACCGCCGAGCGCGTTTCCGTCCTCGTCCTTTTTCAGTCCGTGAATTTCGCCGTAAATCAGGTCATTGTCAATCGGCTTGCCATCGTTTGCCTTGATTTCCACAAGGGCGGCGTCCTGTCCGGCATATTCAAAGACAATCGGGTGCTTTTCATTGGAGAGGATATAATGCTCATCGGTGGAAAGCTCTTTGAGATAGAAGCCGCCAAAAGGCAAATCGGTCTTGCATACAGCGTGGCCGTTCTCGTCAACCGAGAGAATTTCAAGCAAACCGTCCGCAGGGATAACAGAGCCGTCCGCTGCGGTCAAATCTTCGGCGGCGAACAAGCCAAAGGTAACAGCGGAGATTTCGCCGTTCATACCGATTCCGAATGTTTTGTTCTGCTCCAAGACCTTTTCAAGTGAAACAGCAGCTTTCTGTCGCTCATTGTAGAAGCTGGCAGAGGTTTCGGTGATCTCGATTTCCTGTCCCGCATAGACAAGCTCGGCGGTGCGGATTTCAGTATTCAATACCATGCCATAGGGCGCTTTTATCTCTCGGATTTCATATTTTCCAAGATACAGCGGTTTGCTCTCGGCAAGCCCTGTTTCGTCAGTCGTTACGGTATCAACAATTTCGCCCTTGCTGTATCGGGTTGTGCCGTCGGGCGTGATAATATCCTCGGCAGCGGTGATTTCATAAACCGCACCCGGCAAACCCTGAACAGAGAAAACAGGCTGATACAGTCCGTCCGCTTCGGTGACAGAGGAAAAGACCTCGCCTGACTTGCTGATCTTGATAACGCCTTTCTGTGCCATATTCGGTTTGATAACCTCAATCACGGTAACGCCGTCCTCGTCGGTAGAAGCGTCCTGCGTTACATCAAAATACACGGGTTCACTGTTCAGCGTGTAGCCGTAGGGGGCAAATACTTCGACCAGCGAATATCCCGAACCGTATTCCAGCTTTTCGGGGGTAATCAAAGTTCCCTCGTCATTGGTGTAGAATGTGTCGATGGTGGTAACTTCGGGATAGGTGAAAGTCTGCGTAATCAGGCTGCCGTCCGGGCGGTAAAGCTGAAAGCCTGCGCCTGCATACGGAATCACCTTGCCGGTTTCCGCATCCACCTTGACGATTTTAATATACGATTCAAAGTTGGCGTTGTTGGCAAGGTAGCGGTAGGTCTGACCGTTTTTTGCGATATACACATCAAAATCGGGCAGAAGCTCACGACCGTCCCAGCCTTTGACCTGATGAACGGTGTAAATGCCGTATGGCAGGTCTTTTGTCTGTGCGAAACCGTTTTCGTCGCAGGTGAGATAATCACGCTCGGTATCTTTGGCGGCGTCATAGCTGCCTGCGGATTTCAGATATACAGAAAATTCAGCGCCGACCTCCGGTGTTTCAATCTGTGTTTCGCCGTCGTCCGTGTGCTTAATCAGAGCAATATTGCCCTTGATAACCTGCTCGGTCACATCGTTAGCGGTGGAATTGTATTCTACGGTGTAGTTTTTGGCCTCCGCGCCGATATGGTGTGCGGATTCGTCAAGCAAATAACCCTCGCTGGGACTGATTTCACGCACAGACCAATCATCACCGCAGACATAATATTTTGTGGTGAACTGACCATTTGCGTCGGTGGTGTAGGTGTCGATCAACTGCTCGCCTTTGTAAATGCCGTAAGTGGCTCCGGCAAGAGAAGCGTCGCCCTGTGCTGTGCCTGTTTCCTTGTCGCTCTTGGTGACGGTGACATTCCACTTTTTCAGAATGTTGGTAAAGCTCTTGTTTGTGACCTTGTTCCATTCAATCGCCGCCGTCTGATTATCGGGAACGACATAACGGATTGCGGTATCAATTTCTTCAAGGACATATCCTGTGCCGATCAGAACATCACGGAAATATGCCTTGCCCGAACTGTCGGTCACGGCGTATTCGTCCACCGCAAGCCCTGAAAGAGAGGTGCCGGACAGGTGGAATTTCACACCCTCGTTTAGTCCGTCCTCCGAGGTTTTGGTGACGGTGAGATCGCCGCGCTTCAGAACATTGCTGAAATTCACAGTAGCAACCTGACCGCTGACAACGGTAACACGGCGAACCTCCTGCGGCTCGTATTTGTCGTAATTCTGTTCGGTCACGGTGTAAACGCCGGGGGTGAGATTGTCAATCTGAATCGTGCCGCCTGCGCCTGTCTGAACGGTTTTATTCACGCCGTTGCCCGTAATGGTAAAGGAAATACCCTCAACCTTGCCGTCCTCGGAAGTTTTAACGATTTTCGCTGAACCGTAGGAAACCTTGATATTCAGATAGCCTTTTACGGGGTCATTGACCGACTGTGCATAGGTGACAATATCTTGCAGCTTTCCGTTCGGGCCGTAAATGCCGTCCGTCCAAGTAATAACCCCACGCCTTTGCGAATTTTTCTTTTCGGCTGTAATGGTAACGGTATCGCTCGGCGCTGTATCAGTGGTAATCGTCAGCTTGTTTCCGTTTACAGAGAAACGGATTCCCGAAACGCTTGCGGAAAAAGAGTAGTTAGAAAGAACATTATTTGTATCTGTGAGTGTGGCGGTGTACTTTTCGCCGTCCCATTCAAGCTCAATGTTTTTTGCCTTGCCTGTGGATTTTGCAAAGAAGCTCGGCACTTTGGAATGGGTCTGCACGCTGGCGGCGATAGAATTGTAGTAACTCATAATTTGGCTATACAGCGGGTGGCCTGTGCTGATCTGGTCGCAAATTGCGCTCTTGCCGCCTGTGCCGACCTTGTTAAAATCGGCGTCACGCTCGCCAACGACGGTTTCCCAAACTAAAAGCTGTGTGGCAACAGCATGAGCCAGCTTGTCGCCGCCCTCATTCTGCGAACGCCAAGAGGTCGAAATCGTACCCGTATAGCCGTACTGAAAGATACGGCCGATAAACAGCTTAATATCATCGGGGGAAATGGTGTGATTATAGGACGAGGGGTAATTGTCCCAAAAGTTCTCGCCCTTTTTCGTGAAACGGTCGCCCGATTCCTGCGGAACGCCGGGTTCAATGCAGTAGCAGATATTGCCGTCATACGAACCCATAGCGCGGACGGTGGTATAACGGGAACTGCCGGACGACCAGCCGTTCATAAAATTAAAACTGCCGTGTCCCCATTCGCCGCCGTAATTGGCGTCCCCGTCACGGGGAAAGGAAACAAGGCAAACCTCGTCGGTTTCTTCTGCGGCATAAGCGGTCGTCCCAATCCCAAACAGGGTGGTAACGCACATCAGCGCCGCCAGAAACAGCGACATACACTTTTTGATTTTCTGCGTTTTCATTTGAAATCCTCCTTGAAATGAAAAAACGCACCGTGTTTTTTACACAGTGCGTTCATAGTGAAATATTCGGTTTTGATTTTGTTCAGGCGTAGCCGATATACAAATCATAGCTCCCGTCGGAGCGTGTCTGCGCCCATATCCAGACATCGGTAATATCTTCATCACGGCTGTACCGATCCAGCCTGCCCGCAATATCTCGTTCCAAACAAGTGCTGTATGCTCCCGCAGTAATGGGATTGTCCCAACAGTCAACCGCCGAGCTTTCAAGCCGTAACCCAACACTCACAGCGTAGGTTTTGGCATAGTCAATCCAAGTCTGAATGTTAAATTCGGGAACGGCAGGTTCTTCGGGTGCCGGTGTGGTTTCCTGCGGCTGCTCAACCTTTGGCGTTTCTTCCGCAGGGGGCGGTGTAGGCTGCTGTGTCGGTGCAGGCTTTGGTTCAGGTGTAGATTCAACGGCTTTCGGCATTTCAGGCTTCGGCGTATTGTTTGGAACGGCCGTCTGCGGCGGTTGCGTCCCCGGTTCGGGGCTTTGTTCTGCGGCAGACTGCAAATTTTCAGTCTGTGCCGATTCCGTTTCTGCCTTGACTGCGGCTGTACTGTCAGCGGCGCTCTCTTTACTCTCCGAAACAGAAGCGGACGAATGATCTTCCGGCTCTGTACGCTCGTAAGCTTCACTTTCTACCGCTTCAATGCACGAACTGTCCTGTATCGTCTGCGGGTGATCCGTATTCGCACAACCCGACAAAGAAACAATCAATGCAGCCATAACAGCGATTATCCTTGATTTTTTCATCTTCGCAAACCTCCTTTGCAGCTTCATTGTACGAATTTTTGCGGATTTCTGCAAAGGTACGAAAATCGCCGCCCTGTAATATCTCTTTTTTCGGGTAGTACAGGTAGTTTTTGAGGGGGAGAGGTGTGGAGAGGGGGAACAAGCGAACACCGCCGCACCTTGCCTTATTTTAGGGTATAGTTATCCCTTGTTAGTGAATTTCTACCTTTCCATGCCTTTTTGCCGTTCACGCTTTCGGTATAGTTCCAAAGCCTTAATAATGGTATCTTCAATTTTCTGCGTGGGCGTCCCCGGCGCAAAATATTTGCTGATACGCTCTTTCGGCATTTTGAACTGTTCTTTCTGATTCGGCTTTTCCTCCTGCATAATGGAGAGAATCACCTCGTCGGTCAGCTTGCCGTCCTTGCTAAACTCTTTCATTTTGATAGCCTGCGCCAAAGACGGCGTACAATCCTCACATTCCATTGTGCTGTATAAGATTCCTGCTGCTCTTTGGAAAGATAGGAAAGCTCAACGGCTGGATTCAGCGCTATTTTTTTGTCGTCAACCATCTGCAAAATAGAGGGTATTAGTTCAGTCAAGCGGATATAGCGTTGAATTTGTCGTGCGCTGTCGGGCGAATTATCCGCTAATTGTTTGTCTGATCTTGACTTCGTGCCAACTTGGCGCGAAGTTAAATCATTACGCTGTCCCTGCCTTTTCATAGCGTCCAGCTTCATTTTATAAGCAAATGCTTTTTCGGACGGTAAGATGGTTTCCCTTTGCAGGTTACTGTCTACCATGATTATGGTCGCTTCATCGTCGGTGAGGTTGCGGACGATACACGGAATTTCCGTCAGTTCAGCCAGAGCAGCCGCAAACTTTCGCCTGTGGCCTGCGACCATTTCATAGCCGCCGTCCTCTTTCGGTCGGACAAGAGCCGGAACTAAAACGCCGTATTTCCTGATACTATCGACCATTTCAGCCATTGCCTCGTCCTGCTTGACCTTGAACGGGTGGTTCGGAAAGTCGGAGATTTCAGCGGGATTCAGCGTGACGACCTTTTCAAGCTGCGATTCTGCGCGGCTTTCATCGGTAGAAAACAGGTCATCTAACGGCGTCATTCCTAAATCTCTCGTTTTTACGCTCAATCTCCAACACCTCCTTTGTCAGCGCGTGGTATGCGGCGGCCACCTTGCCGTTTTTGTCGTGAGCATAAATGCTCTTGCCTCTGCCGCTGGTTTCGGCTGCTCTCACGGAAAAGGGTATTTCCGTCCCGAACACACGGATTTTCTCGCCGTAGTGAGCGCGCAGAGAAGCGATGATTTCCTTTGCCTCGTTGGTACGGCTATCCACCATCGTAAAAAGAATCCCGTCGATTTTCAGCTTGGGGTTGATCTGCCGTTTGACCTGTGAAATAGAGTGCATGAGCAAATCCAGACCCTTTGCGGAAAGGAACGACGGCTGCGACGGTATGATAACGCTGTCCGCTGCCGCCAGTGAGTTCAGCGGCATAATGCCGAGCGACGGCATACAGTCAATGAGGATATAGTCATAATGGGGCTTTATCTCGTTGATATATGTCCGCAGCGCCCGTTCACGGTTCATAGCGTTAATCAGCCGGATTTCCATTCCCGACAATGTGATATTCGCGGGCAGCAGGTCAACGCCCTCGCCGTGGTGCAAAATACCGTGGCCGTCGGGAATCGGATTGTCGTCAATCACCGACTGTATAATGTCCGTAAGCGTAACGGGCAGATCATCGGGTTTGGGATAGCCGAGGGAGAGCGTCAAGGAATTTTGCGCGTCTGCGTCGATCAGCAAGACCCTTTTGTTTTCCTGTGCAAGCCCGATTCCGAGGTTGGCGGTCGTTGTGGTTTTACCCACGCCGCCTTTTTGGTTCGTCACCGCAATTACTTTGCAATTCGCCATTTTTGGGTTTCCTCCTTTACATAGATTTAGCCGCCTGCGGCGAAGCAGACGGCTATGTACGGGTATGAAAAAAGCCATCTGCATTTCTGCAAATGGCTTAAAGGTTAAACCCTCGCTTTGAGCGTCTTACTGTATTTCGCATAATCTTCGCTCAATACATAATCAATCACACAGGCTTTGGGTATAAGGTATGTACATCTTATGTAAAAGTGCTTGACCTTGTTTGCCCGCATTATTTTTCGGGCTGTACTGTCACCGATACCACCGAGCATTGTTTGAAATTCGGGTAAAGTGACGACATCAGGATATGAAGCAAAAAGTTTTTCATAGTGTGCGCGTGTTTTCATAGCGATACCTCTTTTTTTGAAAAATATGTTGTCAATGGCAGAGGAACACGCTATAATATGTTTGTACTTTATAAATCTATTGCGTGTGCTGTTGTGCTCCGTCTTGGGGTTACATCCCTCCGATGTCCCTCCAAAATCCAAAATTCCCGTCAAAATTGAAAAGTGCGGAAATGGCAGACGAAACGGAGCTTTTTTACACATCAGTTTCAAAATAGTTAATAATTGCGGGCTTTTTGGTGTCCGTCGACGACCTCCATAGGGGGTTGAGTTCGTTTGTATTCTGTGTGAAGCAAATAACTCAAAATCTGTTATCCGCAAGGGTGTGTGGGTTCGAGTCCCACCACCGGCACCAGACCTTAACAGCTCGCAAACCCTTGATATATCGGGGTTTGCGGGCTTTTCTTTATGCTCTCACTCTTATGTAGCGTCCCTCGCACATAAGCAAATTTGCCATTTTCGGGCTCATTTTAGGAGGGACATTGGAGGGACATTGAGCATTAAGCGGAGGGATATACGCCTAAAATTGCGTTGGCAGACGCAACCTTTGATGTTGAAATTCAAGTGCGTGTAAATGTTTGAGGTGGTCGAAATATCGCTGTGACCCAACCACTCCTGAATTTCTTTCAAGCTGACACCGTTTGCATACAAAAGGCTTGCGCAGCTATGCCGCAAATCGTGGAAACGAATCTTCCGCATACCGTTCTTTTGCAGAATCAGCGGAAAATGCTGTGTGATATAGCCGGGCTTTACAAGCTCACCGATTTCATTTACATAGATATAATCGCTGTATTTCCTGCAATAAGATTTCCCGCACAGCTTTCGGTTTAGTTCCTGCTCCGCTTTCAGACGGTGCAATAATTCCTCGAACGGCGGTACAAGAGGCAAGCTGCGGTAGCTGGCTTTTGTCTTTGTCCGATCCTTTTGAATAATCTTGCTCTTGCCGTCTATGGTCGCCTGTGTAACCGTGTGCCGAATGGTGATTGTTTTCTTCTTGAAATCAATCGCGTCCCATTTTAAGCCGACCGCTTCACTTCGGCGCAGTCCGTAAAATGCGCCGAGGATAACGCCAAGCTCTATGGGGTCGCCTTTGACGATCTCAAAAAGACGGTTTAGCTCATCTTCTTCGTAAACGCTGCCGACAAACTTTTCCTTTTTCGGTCGTTCAATGCGATCCGCTGGGTTCGTATCAATCAGACCGAGTTTGAAAGCGTGCTGCAAGGCTTTACGGATATTGGCGTGGCGGTGTATGACCGTGTTTGCGGAAACGCCCCGCACCGTCAATTCGTAGGTGTAGTAATCTTGTATATGCTTTGGTGTGACCTCGCACAGAGCCAGTCCGGGGTGGTGTTCCTCAAAGTACGGAATGATTTTGCTTTTTATCGCCATAGAATACGCTCCGTAAGTTGTTTCCTCTACATTCTTTTTCGTCATTTCCAGCCAGTCAAGCAAGAAAGTAGTAAAAAGAATTGTACCAACAGGGGCTTTGCCTGTGCTGCGTTCGATTGCTCTTGCCTCTAATTCAGCTTCTTTTGCGGCACGAGCTTCGGAAAGCATTTTTTCGGCACGCTTTTTGTTTCCCTTTACAGTTAGACCCATGGACTTGGACGGCGTGTGCCGTTTGCCGTATTCGTCCACATAATTCAGTACCATATGATAGTACCCGTTTTTTTCTCGCAGATGTCCTGCAACCATAATAAAACCTCCTTTAAGTGATACAGCGTAGATTCATCTGCCATTGACATTTATATTGTAGCAGAAAGAAACCCATAGGCCAAATGTGCAAACGAGGTTTTACGCAGTAGATTTATCTATCAATTCCAAGTATTCCAGAATGTTGAGCTTCGGGATTCGATAGCGGCGACCAACAATAAAGCTCTTGATCTTG
>ERZ780223.370-NODE-370-length-51595-cov-18.180695_pt1 | contig 51595 bp, 29 predicted proteins | sample MGYA00511016_ERZ780223 | MGnify/ENA primary metagenome ERZ780223 (study PRJEB29588, sample SAMEA2159032) | human gut metagenome | biome: human gut; feature: human-associated habitat; material: faeces | place: Denmark | collected 2008/2010 ... | reverse complement strand
AAGACAAGCTGAAATGTCGAAAATAGAGAAAAAAGTCAACGAAGTAGCAGGAAAGACAAGCTGGAATTATCAAAATCATCAAAACAGTCAACCGAGGCAAGGAAAAGACAAGCTGAAATTATCAAAATCATCAAAGCGGTCAACCGAGGCAAGAAAAAGACAAGCTGAAATGTCGAAAATAGAGAAAAAAGTCAACGAAGTAGCAGGAAAGGCAAGCTGGAATCCTCAAAATCATCAAAACAGTCAACCAAAGCAAGAAAAAGACAAGCTGGAATTCCCAAAACTGAAATTCCAGCCATTCATCTACTCGTATGCCTATATATACAACATAATAAGTGGATTTTATATTAATTTTACTCTGCAAGAGAATATATTAACGTCATGATTTATAGGAGAAAAAAAGACAAAAATATAAGAAAAGTATATCCACTTAGATTGCTTTGTAGTATAATAAAGGAAGTATATAGGAACGTGATGTGCATGAAGAATTTATCGTATTTGTTGTACGGGGGAGAGCGTATGTTCGTGGGAAAAGAATCTAATAATCAACAGAAAGGTATGGTGAAAACATGCGAAAACAAAAGAGAATATGGGCGTACTTGCTAAGTGCGGCGATGGTTGTAACATCATTTACAATGTCTAGCGCAACAGGAAAGGCAGAAGGTACAACAGAAAAAGGTAAGATCGTTAGCGTGATGGACAGAACCTCGACAAAGAAAGCGGCAAGTGTAACAGAAATAGGTAAGATCGCCAGCGTGACAAACAAAGTTTCGACAAAGAAGACGGCGGGGACAGATTCCTTCCAAGATCTAAACAGACAACAGATCACGGAGGCAATGGGTGTTGGATATAATTTAGGAAACTCCCTGGAAGCAAATAGCGGAGGAACTCCAAACGAGACAGCATGGGGGAATCCGGTTTTAAGCAAAGAATTTGTTTTGGCAGCAAAGGCAGCAGGATTTCAATCAATTCGAATTCCGGTATCTTATTTGAGCAAAATCGATGATAACAATGGATACAAAATTGATTCTGCATGGCTGGATCATGTACAGGAAGTAGTAGACTATTGTGTACAGAACGATATGTATGCAATCGTTAATATGCATGGAGACGGTTACACAACGGTAAGCGGTAGCTGGCTGCTCTGCGCAAGCAGCGATCAGACTAAGATCAAAGCTAAGTACAAGGCATGTTGGGAGCAAATTGCAGATCGTTTCAAAAATTATGATGAACATTTGATTTTTGAGTCAATGAACGAAGAATATGACGGAACCTATGGTACTCCAAATAAGACAGCATATAACAATATCAATGATTATAATCAGATTTTTGTGGATACGGTTCGTCAGACCGGTGGCAACAACGATCGCAGATGGCTGTTGATACCTGGTTGGAATACAAACATTAATTATACGGCAGACAATTATGGTTTTGTGCTGCCAACGGATCAGTATTTATCGTCTGATATTGCATCCGGCGAAAAAAGAATTATGGTTTCTGTGCACTACTACGATCCATGGGATTTTTGTGGTACAGAATCAGCCGATAAAACACAGTGGGGCAGCGAGGCAACAAACCAATCCAAAGTACCGACTTGGGGCGATGAAAGTTATATGGCTTCGCAGTTTAAGAAAATGAATGATAAATTCGTATCACAGGGATATGGCGTTATCATTGGCGAGTTTGGAGCCATCAACAAAGCAAACTATGATAGTCGGAATAAGGCATGTCGAGCCGATTATTATCAGAAAGTATGTTATTATGCAAAACAGTACGAACTGGTGCCTGTTGCATGGGATAATGGATTCGATGGTGACTATGGTTTTTGTTTGATAAATCGGTATTCTTGTCAGGTAACGCATCAAGACATTATTGATGCAATGATGGAGATCTATCGTGCATCTTCCACGGCAACCGGGATAGCTTTGGATCAGCAGGAAATCACGATTCATGTTGGGGATGCGGGAACACAACTTAATGCAACCTTAACACCATCTGACAGCAAAGATGTTATTAAATGGACATCCGATGATGAGAAAGTAGCCACAGTAAATTCCAATGGTTTGGTCACAGCAGTGGGTGCAGGTACTTGCACAATTACGGCAGCGATTGCGGCCGGATGTCAGGCAACGTGCAAAGTGACCGTGCCAAAACCTTCCTATATACGGACAAAGCTGTATATGTTAGATACATCCGGCTGGACGACGATCGCTAGTGAACAAAGTGTAGATATTTCAATGAAAGACGAAGAATTCACGTTATCAGTTAAGCCGACAGACACGCAGCTTAAAAATATCGGTTCGTTATATATCAAAGATATACAGGCGGCCGAAGCGGCAGGTTCAGCACTTAGCTATGCAGTTATTACGCTGAAATCAATAACAGTAAATGGGAAACAGTACACGATCAAAGACGACACGTATACATATGATAGCAGTTTGGAATCGGCAGCATCCGATGGACTGTCAAATAATGTGTTTGATTTTGCTTTTATTAATATTTGGGCAGATGTCATGACACATATTCAGGATGTGTCGGTAGAAAGACAGAAAAAAGCTTCCTTTAATAACGCTTCGTATCAGGGAACTAATACGGTGGAACTTACCTTTGCTGTTAGCGGTGCAAAGGTAAATGGGGCGGTAGAGCCAAGTACAAAACCGAGTGCAACGCCAAGTGTGAGCCCAAGCACAGAGCCAAGTGCAAAACCGAGTGCAACGCCAAGCGTGAGTCCAAGCACAGAGCCAAGTGCAAAACCGAGTACAAAACCGAGTGCAACGCCAAGTGTGAGCCCAAGCACAGAGCCAAGTGCAAAACCGAGTGCAACGCCAAGCGTGAGTCCAAGCACAGAGCCAAGTGCAAAACCGAGTGCAAAACCGAGTGTAACGCCGAGCGTGAGCCCAAGCACAGGGCCAAGTGCAAAACCAAGTGCGACACCAAGCGTGAGCCCAAGCACAGCACCAAGTTCGAAACCGAGTGCGACACCAAGCGTGAGCCCAAGCACAGAGCCAAGTGCAAAACCGAGTGCAACGCCAAGCGTGAGACCAAGCACAGCACCAAGTGCAAAACCGAGTGCAACGCCAAGCGTGAGCCCAAGCACAGAGCCAAGTGCAAAACCAAGTGCAATGCCAAGCGTGAGCCCAAGCACAAAACCAAGTGTGAATCCAAGTGCAGGTCCGAGTGCGACGCCATCGCATCAGCTGGGAAAACCAAGTGTAACGGCGAAAGGATTTGCTGTGTATGCTAAAGTTAAGGGAGCAGGTAAAATTGCAGTAGGTTCTCGCTATAAACTTGCTGCTAAGAAAAAAATGAAACTTACTGTTCAGTGGGTTCCGAGAAATGCTGCAAGTCAAAAACTAACGTTTAAGAGTAGCCGACCATCCATCGTGAAAGTAACGGCAAATGGTACTGTAAAAGCAGGCAAAAAAGCAGGCAAGGCAGTCATTACGATTACGACAGCCAATGGATTAAGCAAAAAAGTTCGTATCCAAGTCATGAAAAAGCCCGTCAAGAAACTTACCGTTAAGGCAGGAAAGCGTAACCTTAAGAAAGGCAAAAAGCTGAAATTAAAGGTAAAAGCAAAACCGGGCAAAAAGCTGGCATCCACGCAGTATTGCTGGAAATCTTCCAATAAGAAAATAGCTGCAGTATCTGCAAAGGGTGTAGTTAAGGCCAAGAAAAAAGGTACTGTGAAGATTACAGTTTATGCAACCGATGGCAGTGGCAAAAAGAAGAGCGTCAAGATCAAGGTAAAATAGGGATATCGAGGAATTAAAGAAAGATAAGTGTTGTGGGATATAGAGGAGACCGCCGATTGGCGGTCTCTTTTGCAATATAGGAAACAAAAAAAGTGTCCCATATTATAAAAGCACTCTGTGAGGATGCAATCGCGGTATAAAAGAAAATTACATAGGCAATTGTGTAACGTAAAGAGTGTTAAATGCAAGTTGTTCTAGTGCGTCTGCGAGATATTGCGTATGAAAACAACAATATTATTCATTCTTTTAAATTTTTATCGAAATATTTCACAAAGTTTTCCAATAAAAATTGTGCATAATATATAATTTATGTAAGGGGAGTTAATAGATTAACAGATTTCTGTAATGACAAAAACATAGAAAAATCAAACAATATCGATGGTTTGGTTCAATATAAAAGAAATGAAAAAAACGGAGAAATGTTTGAACATGGATGGTGTATGCTTACGACGAGATAAGTAAAATAGTTGCATGAAGAGGGAAGGAGTAAGATACCATGGGAAAAAGTAATCTTATTAAAATTGCAGCATTGTTGTTAGTGATGGCATTGGCAATCATCGCTTTAATTCCAGAAAAAAGTACTGATAACAATTTAACGGGGAAAGAGAAAACACAACAGATATTGATGGATGATGCCGGAAAATAGGTATTAATAATATTGTTATATAACGATGACCGTTTCGCATAGATTTTGCGTAATGGTCATTTTATATTGTAGACACTAAAAAAAGTTGTTGTTATTTTAACTAAAATTATATTTGAAATATTGTTGAATCCGCACAATATCAGAATATGAAATTGTCTCAAAAGTACATAATTCATCGAATAAATCATGTTTAATACTTCTTATGGAAATGAAAATAACGGAAAAGGGAATAGAAACGTTATGTATTACAATGAACATCTAGAGGCGTTGATAATTACACCGTAAACGAGGAGGACGATGATATGAGTAGGAAAAGTATTAGATTGAAAATCTTTCTTGCACGACTGCTTGTGGTAGTGATGGTTGTAACTAGTATACCATTTTATCAGAAGCAGGAGGCAAAGGCGGCTGGTAACTTACTTTGGCCGGTATCTGGAGGTAAACTGGGATGTGGATTTAATTGCTCTTGTGCAACCCATAGGGGATATCATAATGGAATTGACATTAATGGAGTTCCTGAGGGAACCAGTATAATGGCGGCGGAGAGTGGTGTTGTTATCTGTTCTAATAATACAACATCAGGAAGAACTGAAAAATGCAATCGTGGATGTCAGGGACAAGGCAATGGACATCATGTTGAGATTAAACATGCCAATGGAATGATTACACAGTACAATCATATGAGTCGAGTTGATGTATCAATTGGACAGAGTGTTACCCGTGGACAGGTAATAGGTGCTGTTGGGCAAACGGGAAATGCCTATGGGGCGCATTTACATTTTGTTGTATCAATTGGTGGACGTCATACGGCATGGTCAGGTACAGGTAACAGGGTGGTAAATCCGTTGGACTACCTCGGTGGTTCCAATCCGCAACCGGTTGCAAACGCTTCTATCCAAGCCGTATCATGTGACAAATATGATAATAATCTTGTGCCACGAGCAAAAGTATATAATCCAAATGGACAGAGAGTTACTACGGTAGGAATAACAATTCGAGATAATAATAACGTGATCGCCAGCAAGCAGGAAACTATGAAGCCAGAGGGGCAGTATTCACACTCTTCCAATATATGGTTTGATTGTAGGACGGAGTGTGGCGTCACATTGCGTCCGGGGCATGTATATAATTGGCAGATATATGCAAATGTTGGCGGTAAGACCCTTTATACCGATTGGATATATGACAGGACAACTGGTACAGAAAAACCAAATACACCGGCATTTAGTACTGCTAAGACACATTATGCGGTTGGGGATGCAGTAACGGTTAATTGGGGTGCTGATAGCAATGCTACAGGGGGGTATTCCCTAACAATCACACAGACAAAAGGTGGAACATATACGAAAACATTAACAACCAGTACTGCGAATGCTACTTCTTTGGCATTTGCATTACCAAGTGCCGGGGAGTATAAAATTACAGGTTTTGCGCGAGGAAGTTCTAATAGTGATGTAGCAACGTTAAATAAAACGATTGTTGCACATGATCCATGCAAAGTACGCTTCGTTGAATTTGACAAAGATGGAAAAGAGAATCTTTTATGCGAGCAGACAGTAAAATACGGATATGCCGCAACTGCGCCACTTGGTATTTCAAGAAAGGGATATACTTTCTTGGGCTGGAAAGGAGAGTACAGCAATGTTACATCTGATCGTACGATAGAGGCGCAGTTCAAGAGAAATACATACAAGATTACATTTTGCGACAAAGATGATAAGGTGATCAAGTCAGAGTCTGTCTTGTTTGAAGACAGTGCAACTGCACCGGAACCACCAGAGGCTGAAAAAGGTTATGTGTTTGCTGGATGGGATTCTGAAGATTATAAAAATGTACAGGGGAATGCTACGATTAAGGCAACTTATGTATGGGCTAATGATGATCTTCCTGTTGTCATTACTTTGAACAAATGCGAGTTTAAGGATGACGGATATATTGTCAATTATGATATTAAAAACAATCCAAATAAGCGTACAAAAGGACGTGCCCTGGTATCTTTAAAGACATCAAAAGGGAAATTGTTAGATTCGACAGAATCAAAAGCTTTTTCTTTGGGGAAAGGAGAAGAGAAGAAAGGCATAGAGATTTATGTGCCATATGAGGGGGCTGCAACAAAGGCAGATTTATATATTATTAATGGGTTTTCCAAAGGAATCCCGATTTCAGAGGTGGCTACTATTGATGTGGCACGTAATTGGAGTGAGTGGAGCCCGGAAAAACCAGATGATAATAATGAAATTGAAACCAGAACAGAATATCGACATCAAGATAAGGAAACAACGACAACACGAACAAATGCCAATGCAGGATGGACATTAGACAAGTCGGTTCTTGATGGTGATTGGAATTATGGTGCTTGGAGTGGATGGACAAGAAACTCAATTAGTGGATATACGAATGAGACATCCAAGAGAGAAGTGCAAACACAAAATGTACAGGACTCTGCAGCACGTACATTATATAATTGGTATTATTACAGATATTATAATACCAATGCGAAAACATTTTATTACACATACTCATCTAGTATGGGTGGTACCAGGTATGATTGGCAGACAGATTATTGCCTGCCGGTAATTGGAACCTACTCCGGTCATACTGGATATAAACCTGCCGGTGGAAAAAACTTTTCTGCTGAGATATGGTTTTTAGCATCAACGCAAAATATAGCAGCTTCTTCGCATACTGAATGGAGATATCGTGATGCGACAAAGGGATATACATATTATTGGTCGCGTTGGAAGGATTGGACCGAGTGGAGTACGAATGAAGCAAAGGAAAGCAATACTAGTAAGGTAGAGACAAGAACAGCATATCGTTATCGTGCCAAGATGGAAGACGTAGAGGACAACTCCGGAAAGAGTTATACGGTATCAGGAACACTTGATAAGGAGCTTGCTGGGAAACAGGCGACATTATTGGTATACAAAAATGATGAACCATCAGATTCTAATAATGAATATGTAGGACAGGTTGCGATTGGAGAAGATGGCAGCTACGCATATACATTTATCCCTCGTCAGGCTATTAGCGCAAAAACAGGCGATTATACTGTAGCGCTTGCGATAGAAGGTGCTGAGAATCCGGTATTTTTGGAAAAGATCATTGCTCCAAAGCCGGAATATACGGTTACCTTTAAGGATGATGAAGGAAATATCATTGATACACAGAAGGTAATGGAGGGAAGTAGCGCAACTTCGCCGAAAGTACCAGATAAAGAGCATTATTCCTTTGTGGGTTGGGACTTTGGCTTTACCAACGTTAGAGACGACATGGAGATTACGGCACAGTATGTGAAAAATAAATATAGTGTTGCTTATGTAAATTGGGAAACCAAAGAGGCAGAAACTAAAGTGTTTTCTTATGGTGATCCATTAGACTACTCGGAGGAATCAGTTATTGAGGGCTATGATTTCGTTGGCTGGACAACATTAGATGGTAAGAAGGTTAATGAGGTGACTGATAATTTGGTGTTGATGGCAAATTATAAAATACAGACCTATACGATTAATTTCTATGATAAAAATGAGAAATTAATTAATTCTCAAAAGGTAGAATATGGTAAAGATGCTATCGAGCCAGAACATGAAGATGTTGATAAGATGGATTTCAAAGGATGGAATACCTATGGATTTATCCAAGTCAAGTCAGATCTGGATGTATATCCGGTATATGTATGGAAAGAAACAACAGAGACGCCATCTTGTGACACAAAATCAGGTGTGTTTACAGAGGCAACGAAAGTAAAACTTTCTGCAGAAAAGGATGCAACTATTTATTATACAACAGACGGCACCACGCCTAATGTATTTAGTAATAAATATACAGGGGAATTAACAATATCCGCCAATACATATCTTCAATTTGTGGCTGTTGCACCACAAAAGAATATGAGTGAAGTACAGGCAGTATCATTCCTTGTGGCATCTGGAGAAGATGATCAGGGGGCATTGGTGGTGAAAAAAGAAAAGTATAAAATGGATCGAGGATCTGAAACCAAGATCACTTATTTCTTGAGTCACGATAATCCGAATATTGGTGTGAACTTTTACAGTTTGGATGATAATATTGCCACTGTAGCAGAGGATGGAACGGTGCATGCCAATAATGTTGGAACGACACAGGTATTTGTTAGTACGAAAGACAATAAGTATGCAGATTATTGTGAAATTGAGGTTACAACAGATGATGTGGATGTAGAATCTATTTCACTAAATAAGACTTCTGTGACAGGAATAAAAAATGAAACGATTCAGATGCAGGCTACTGTTTATCCTGAAAATGCAACAGATCAGGAAGTTGATTGGTATGTAGATGATAATAGTGTAGCATCTATCACAGATCAAGGAGAGCTTACTATTCTTAAAAAAGGAACAACGAAGCTTCGTGCATATGCAAAATCCGGAACATGCATTGCGGAGTGCGATGTGCAGGGATTAAATGAGTATCAGGAAAGTAAGTTGCAGATGTCTACACAGTACATGTATTTGTATGAAAATGATCTGGATATTCTGTATGCATATTATAATGATGCGGCAGTAGAATGTACATGGACAAGTCAAAATGAAGATGTGGCTACGGTAAAAGATGGTGTAATAACAGCGAAAAAGGAAGGTCATACGGTTATCACAGCAACCGCAGAGGATGGAACGCAGGTAACAAGTATGGTTATTGTAAGCAAAGAGAAGCTTGCAGAACCTGGCGCCTCACCAGAACCGACTGAAAGTGCAAAACCGACTGAAAGTGTAAAGCCGACTGAAAGTGCAAAACCGACAGTAACGCCAGTTGTCACACCAGGACCGACGGCAGATGCGAGTGAAGAGCCGCAAGTAACACCAACGCCGACAGTTTCGCCAAGTACACAGCCGACAGTGACTCCTAGCAGTAGTCCAACGATTGCCCCATCCAATAAGCCTGTAGTGCAGCCTACAAAACGACCGAATTACAAGAAGCCGGTTGTGAAAGCACCGGCGAAAGTAAAGGGCGTGAAAGTAAAGAATCTCAAGGGCCGTAAACTGAAAGTTTCATGGTCATGGGATATAACGGATGGCTATCAGATACAGTATGCTATGAACCGGAAATTTACGAAGAAGAAAAAGACAGTCACACTGAATGCTTTGCTGTCTAAGAAGACGTTCAAACATCTCAAAAAGAACAAGACATATTATGTACGTGTTCGAGCATTTAGGGAGTCTGGAAATGTTAAGAAATATGGTAAGTGGAGCACAGTAAAGAAAATTAAGATTAAGAAGTAATGTTGCTTCATAAGATTCGTAGCGATGACCGTTTCGCATAGATTTTGCGAAACGGTCATTTTATATTTATGGAAAAAATTGAAAAAGTTGTTGTGATTTTTAACGAAATTTAATACAAATAATTGTCAAATACTCACAATGTTTATGGAAATAACCGTTTCAGAAATACGTATTAGATTGAATTTATCATGCTTTAGGGAAATTGCAAAAATGAAAATAACGGAAAAAATAGACAACATCACCTATATTACAATGGGCATTGTTATGGAGAAATGAAATTTATGGAAAAAGAGGTGATAGAATGTTTTGTCCAAATTGTGGAGCGAATAATTATCCAAATGCATCATATTGCGTTTCTTGTGGTATGCGGTTGAACTATGCGCAAAACACATCATCACAATTTCCAGACTTACCAATGAAATGGCACAAGTATCTGGTGTATATTGGGATGTGGTCAAGCATAGCGTATTATCTATACGAGGCAAATCGAATGGTGCAATATGATCGGATTTCACCAATGATTACAAACAAAATTTTTATATTTCAATACTTTGCTTATGCTGTACTTTGTTTTTGGCTTTGGTGGCAGTTGAAAAACTTTAATAGAAAAGCTTGGAGTGCTTATGTCATATTTTTGGTGCTATCAATATGGCCTAGTATGATCATCAGAATTGTTTTCTTAATTACGAATGTACAAGCATATATAATGGCAGAACCAGGCGGAATTTTATATGAAGCTGGTACCTTTTTGGTAGTATGTATTGCTTCGGAACTAATGGCACTACTCAATTTTATTTATTATAAGAAAAGAGCAATGTATTTTGTAAATTGATACGGCAAAACGGCATTTTGGGATGCGTTGTAATATAGTTTTGGTACAAAGGTATGACAGATTACACAGGGAGGATGAAACAATATGCATTATCAAGGCATAGACGGATATGTATATAATGTGCTCGAGAATGAGAAGATTGCCGGTGGTGGAGAAGGAACGATTTATGCGATACAGGGCAATGACAAACAAGTTGCTAAAATTTTTCGTGATGATAAAAAGACAAAAGATCGTGAGGAAAAATTGCGGTTAATGGTGTCAAAAAAAATGACAGACGAACAATTGGAGTATTTTACATGGCCACAGGACGTATTATATAGTATTGAAGGATTTGTCGGATATGTAATGCCTAAAGTGACAAACATGCGCATGCTGACAGAGTTATATAGTGAGGATAAGTATGATATTGAGTGGCGATTGGCTGCCGCAATTAATGTATGCATAGCTTTAGAAGCGATTCATGAAACAGGGCAGGTATGTGGAGATTTGAATCCGTTAAACATTTTGATCAATTTGGAGGAAAATTCGGCAGAACGTTGTCATGTTACATTAGTTGATACGGACTCTTACCATGTGGTCACCGATACGCAGGATTTTCGGTGTGAGGTTGGATTAGGCGATTATCTTGCTCCAGAAATACAGAACAAATTAACCAATGGATTAACATTGCGAACAGCACCATTACCTACGTATACAATAGAAACAGATGAGTTTGCGTTGGCGGTGCATATATTTGCATTATTGATGAATGGTTGTCATCCGTTTGCCTGCGCAAAACAGATGGGTGAACAGATACAGGATGATAGCAGTTATGGTCAGATGAGTACAGTGCAGGATTCCGTGGTAGCGCCACAACCGATTGAGAACATCAAGAAAGGATTCTTTCCATTTTCTCAATATAAGGCGGGAATTACCATTCCAATTAGTGCACCTGACTTTACAACATTACCGGAATCCTTGCAAAAACTTTTTATTAGGACATTTTGTGACGGGTATATGAATCCGACAAAACGAGTTTCAGCAAGTGAGTGGATTGAGGCCTTAATGCCATTATGGAATGAGGGATTTGTAGAATGTGAAGCAGGACACAAACATTTAAGGCAGTCGTTAATCTGTCCGATATGTCAGATTCAAGAAAAGATTGCCCATTTCTTTGGGGGTATATCCAATGGAAAACCACCAATTGATGATCCTGAGCATCCACCAATAGAAAAGAAATCTGGTGGTCAGAATCGACCACCGATAGCATCTTCATCAGGAGTGTCAGGTGGCGGTAATGGTTCCGGTCCAGTGACGCCGCCGGATTTGCAACCGTATTATGATTCTGAAGAGACTAAAAAATCTGTTAATACAATATGGAAGTTATTTGGGGCAACAGTAGCGTTTCTTTTATTAATCGTTTTCTTGTATATGTATGTTTATACGGAAGCTTTTAATCACTATCAACAAACATTATCGGGGCAGACAGACACGAAAAATGCGCCAGAAATATGTGTGAGTGATCTAACACAAGATATAGAAAATGGTGATCTGCTGGTATTTTATGTAGAGAGTGTGGAAGCATAAAGGTATAGCATGTCGCTAAAATACATAAGAAAGGAATAAATATTATGGATTATATTAATGCAACAGACAGTGAATTGGAACAGTTAGTTCAGCAAAAAGATATTAATGCTATTTGTGAACTTGGGGAGCGGTATCTTTATGGGAAAAATGGTCATGAGAAGCAATATAGCCTTGCTTATAAGATGTTTCACAAAGGAGAAAAACAAGGCGATAAAAGAGCCTATAAGGGTTTAGGTGATATCTATCATAATGGTTGGTACATGATTAAAAACGAGGAGTTGGCAAAGGAGTATTATCAGAAAGCAGGAATATCTGTAGTGCCTAAAGATAATCCTCCACAGCCGCAACCACAGCCGCAACCGCAGCCACAATTGCAGACACAGCCATCAAACGGAGGAGGAACATCGAACCGGACATCTGCTGTCAATACGGATACACAACTGCAAAGCTTACTGAATACTGCGAAACAACAGCACAATGCCTCCGACTATACCGGAGCCAGTCAAAGTTGTATGCAGATATTGCAGGAAGTACAGCGCCTTCGTAATAACTCAATGTCATATCAGGGCGATGCTCCGATTGATAAATATGAGATTGATGCATACTGGTTGTTAGCATTTATTGGATATAACACACAAAATCATCAGCAATTTCAAGATTACATTGTTCGAGATGGTATGCTAGCGTTGCATCCGTGGGGAGCTTATCTGCAATATGTTATACATATGATAGATAATGCTGCAGGGAGTGTTTTACAAAGTGATTTTAATACATTGTTATTTATTAGCAATAATCAAAATTTAACCATGTCTGAACGTGGTGACGTGTTCGCTGCAATTGCTGATCTGATTTCAAAAGGTCATGGAAAGAAAGAAGGATATAAGCCGGATCAGGCAGTTGATTTTTTGCAAGAGGCGGCAAACTGTGGTAATGAGTTTGCAAAGGAACAGCTGGGATACGAATAGAGGAGGATTTTGTGATGAGAGAACAGTTGACAATGGACAGAATATATGGAAATGAGATAGCAAGTCTGACGGAGCCTCATTTAGCGTGTGCTTTACTTTTGGATACTTCCGGATCAATGCAGGGGGCACCGATAAGAAGCTTGAATGAGAGCATCCAGAAATTTAAGGCTACGATCATGGCTGATCCAATTGCAAGGAAGAGAGTTGAAATTGCAATTATTACATTTGACTCAAAGGTAACAGTAGTCAATGATTTTTGTCCGATTGATAAAATGCCAACACCTAACTTGGATGCTTATGGTTTCACAGAGATGGGGCAGGGAATTCTAAAAGCAGTTGAAATGGTAAAAAATAGAACAAATTTGTATCAAAGTGCGGGGACACCGTGTCATAAACCATGGATATTTATGATTACAGATGGAGAGAATAATTCCGGCTCGTGTGGTGATATGGAAGCTGCCATTGCAAAAGTGAGAGAAGAGGAAAGTAAGGGGAGCAATGGACATCTTTCATTTTGGGCACTGGGTGTAGGCGATTATAATCCAACAGAAATGTTTAAACTCACAAATCGTGTGATAGAACTTAAAGATTGTGATTTTGAAGGAATATTTGACTGGTTAAGCGAAAGCATGTCTGCGATTTCACAAAGTCAGGTTGGTGAGCATATTCAATTTACCGAATTGCCGGAGAATGCCCGTAAAACCAAAGAGGATCGTGCGATTGGCGATGATTGGAACTAATAGTATACCTGCAGTCCATTGTGGTTGGATTGAGAAAGGAATGACAGATTATTATGATTACATATGGTTATTCAATACAAGGTAAATCTCATATTCAGAGAGGCGTAGTTTGTCAAGATTCCAGCAAAGTACAACGTTTACGTGCGAATGTTTACATGGGAATTGTGGCTGATGGAGTTGGGAGTGCGGTTCACTCGGATATAGGTTCGAAGATGGCAGTGGATGCTTTATTTGCATTTTGTAATGAACATATCAAAAGAGGCTATTCTATAGAACAAATGCTTCAAGTGCTACAGCAGGGATACGAGTATGCGTTTCAACAGATAGAACAATATGTGTCAACAAATAAACAAGATATTGCACAGTATGATACAACGTTATCTGCAGTTATATATGATGGAGAAAATATTATTTATGGACATGCTGGGGATGGCGGCATTGTTATGCGATGTCAAACCGGCGAGATAAAGGCATTAACAAATCGACAAAAAGGAGCGGATGGAGTTTCGGTGCGTCCGTTACGTGCCGGAAGCACGTCGTGGGAATTTGGAGTATCGCAGGAAGTTGCTGCCGGAGTTTTACTTGTTACGGATGGACTGCTAGATGGAGTTATTGAACCAAGTCTGCTTAATATCCCGAAGACTAGCACCCAGTTTATACAAGGAAATTTCAAAAAGAATAATGTATATATTACGGTGGCAGAATTTTTTATGAATCCGGATGTCGTATTTAATAATCGGGAAATAGTTGATCCGGAAAGATTTATGGAACATTATCTTCGCGGTGATTTGTCTGGTGAAGATGAGGGAAATTTTCTTCAATATATGAAAGCGAGTTATACAAAAAGCTTTGGCGACAAAAATGCAGAGAAATTATGTCAAGTAATTGCTCAGTACAGTTATGCAGTATGGGCATTGTCTAAAGTTGATGATGATAAGAGCTTGGTTTGCTTGATGAATAATGCGATGAAAGTGGAAAAGCAGAAGCTGGAATACTATGTGGAACCAAATTGGAATTGGCTGGCTGGCTGTCAAAAGGCACTGCTTACGAATACAACAATGCCGGAAAAACCGCGGAGTGACATAGTTTTTGATAAGAACATTGAGAGTTCGCAGAAAAAAACAAGGGTTTCAGATACGCCAAGAAAAAAAGAGCATAGAGAACCTCAAAAGAACAACGTTAATAAGAGGGCAGCCTCTTCAGATCAAAGAGTTCAAGCTTTAAAAGAAAGCAGCATGGAGAGGTATTCAACCAATCACAGAAATGCAGAAAAAAAAGTAAACAAACATATCTCTGTATTAGTTTGTGTAGGTATTGTGTTGTTATGCATAGGGATGTTTGCTCTTGGCAATGTGATAGGGCGACAAAATGCAAAACCTAGAGTGGTGGAAGCGGAACGAAAGGAACCTGTGCGGACGCCGGTTGTTTCAATTGCTCCGACACAAGAAGAAATAGCACAACAAAATGAATTAATGTCATATGAGGTGTTATGCTCTATTGCAAAAATGAAGGATGATAAAAATGCTTTTACAGAGGAGCATGCGGATGAATTTTGGGAGTTGACGGAGCGTTGTGGAATAAAAGCGGCTATATTAGAAATCGGCAAGATTCAAGAAGGGCAGAATGATGTTTCAACAGATCAACAGAGAGAGAAAGCAGGCGAGCAAAGTTCAGACGAAGTATTGTCTAGTCCGCTGCCTTCCCCTTCTGCAGATAATACCAGAGAGCAGCAAAAAATATCTGATAGTTGGGATGCTCTAAAGGATGTTTTAGAACGAGTAAGTGACAGCGCTAATTATTCAGAACAAATTCTGAATAATAGATATTCTAATCTGCCGAAAACGTGGAAGAGAACTATTAAAAAAAATATTGTAACATTGTGGAAAATGCGATCAGATTTACATAAGACGATGGCATAAAAATACAAAATGAAAGAGAGGAAAAAAATTATGGCAAAATATTGTATGAAATGTGGGGGGCAATGTGCAGACCAGGCAATGCAGTGCCCACGATGTGGAGCAATGCTGGGTATGCAAAATTCCGGACATGTATCACAACGTCCATCTGGGGGTGGCTCTCAGTTTAGTGGAGGCTATGCATCTCCAAAGCAGATGCAATCAATCAATGGGATGCGACCACAGGAGAGTAATGGTAATATATATTCATCAGAATCGAGAAACAATAAAAAATGGATTAGAAATATAAGTATTGTGCTTGGAACTCTTGTTGTAGTTGTATTATTGGTCTTGGTTGTAGGAAAACTTATAAATCCATCTATTAGGGGAACGTGGACATGTGTTGATAAAAATGGGGATGTTATTACTATGGTGATTGATGGTCAGACATGTACATATACATGCAAAGGGGAAGACACAGATGAATCTACAATATATAACATGAAAGTATTAAAAGATAAGATATATTTAGAGGCAGTAGATGAACCGTATTCAGAGTATCTTTGGTATAGAAGACATGGAAATAAATTGTACATGTATGGGGAAATAAGTGACTATGAAGCAGACAAGTATGCTACTGTATATGAAAAGCAATAGCGTATCTGGAATAATGATGGAAGAATCTATTAAAAAGAGCCAGATCAGTTACCGGGGAAGGAAAAGACTGCGTTATGTGTTGTACGAAGTAGCTTCAACAGATCAACAGAGAGAGAAAGCAGGCGAGCAAAGTTCGGACGAAGTATTGTCTAGTCCGCTGCCTTCCCCTTTCGCAGATAATACCAGAGAGCAGCAAAAAATATCTGATAGTTGGGATGCTCTAAAGGATGTTTTAGAACGAGTAAGTGACAGCGCTAATTATTCAGAACAAATTCTGAATAATAGATATTCTAATCTGCCGAAAACGTGGAAGAGAACTATTAAAAAAAATATTGTAACATTGTGGAAAATGCGATCAGATTTTTATAAGACGATGGCATAAAAATACAAAATGAAAGAGAGAAAAAAATTATGGCAAAATATTGTATGAAATGTGGAATAAGAATGGATGATAACGATATGGTTTGCCCAGAGTGTGGGATGCAACAGGGAGGCTATGCATCTCCAAAGGAGATGCAATCAATCGATGGGATGCGACCACAGGAGAGTAATGGTAAGTCAGTTGCTTCGTTAGTGCTTGGTATCGTTGGGGTAATAGCATGGTGTTTGCCGATTCTAGGGTTGCCAGTTGGGGTGATTGGTTTGATTATGGGAATCCAGGGATATAACAGGAGCAACGCAAAGGGAATGGCAATGGCAGGAATTGTGCTTAGCATTATCTGTCTGGTTCTTACGATTATCAATAGTTCTATCGGTGCGTATATGGGATCTCAGGGAATGTTGTTTAACTGATTTTTGTGATGATATGAAATAAATGGCAAGATATAGTGTTTCATGAGTCATGATGTGTAGCAGGTAAAGAGAATACAATTGGAATAAGTTAATGGTAAGAGAGGGAGAAAAATGGCAAAATATTGTACGAAATGTGGTAGCCAATGTGCCGACCAGGCAGCATATTGTCCGCGTTGTGGAACAATGCTTCCACAACGTGCTGTGGAAGGTGGAACTGTTTCGCATAAAAAGCGGAATCATACGTGGATTGTTGGACTTGTTGCAGGTGTGTCAGTATTAGTCATTGTTCTTGTTAGTGGTCTGGCAATGTTGATGTATTCTAAATGGAAGGACAATTCTACTAATGGTGATAAAAACATATTGACCAACCAATCTGCGGATGAAGGAGATCCAGGGGTAGATGATTTGAATATACCATATTTTGAGGGACAAACTGCAATTTCACGCGGACAAGAAGGAGATTTTGAATACGAGGAGTATGAAGATGGAATTTGCGTCATCGCATATACGGGGGCAGATAAACGTGTCGAGATACCGGATACCATTCAAAACAAAAAAGTGCTTCAGGTTGGAAACGGTGAAGAAATTGTGGTAGATACACATAAAGTGGATTGTGTTGTGTTACCGTCTAATGTTAAAAGTATAGGAGGTGCTGCATTTAAAAATACAAGTGATGTTATGACTGGGTTTTCAGAACATCCATATGCTCCATACAATGATAATTTTACGGTGGAGGGAATAGTAGATGGCATTACTTATATTGGTGAGGAGGCTTTTCGTGGGTGCAATTTTGATCAGTTCGTGTGGCCATCTGGAACGATGGTAATGAATCGATGGGTGTTTGAATCAGCGAATATTACAACGATTATCATTCCAGATACAGTAGTGCAAATGGAGGAAGGTGTATTTAAATATTCATCGTTGCAAGAGGTTTCTATTCCGGGAAGTGTGTCATCTATTGGAGATGAATGTTTTCGTGATTGTTTGAAATTAGCAAAAGTTGAGTTGCAGGATGGAATAAAGAATTTATGCGATCATGCCTTTTTTGAGACCGAAATGCTTGAGAATGTTTCGTTGCCAGATTCTATAGAATTAATTGGAAGTTCTTGCTTTGTGGGATCGCAAATAACAGAAATACGTATTCCAAAATATGCTGAGGCGGGTCATACAAGAATGGACACAGTAGAAAGTGAGCCATTCGACTTAGATACAACATTAATTGTTGCGAAAGACAGTCCGATGCATCAATATGCATCAGAGAATGGTTATAACTTTAAAACATATTAAGTTACAATGATACGAAACAATACAAGGAGCTTCCTGTATAATAAAAAATGTGGATGTTGAAAATTGAAAATACCTCAGAGTACAATAAGACTGCTGACTTGGCGGTTAGTAAAAATCTTATTGAACAGAGAGGTATCTACAATGAAGTCTAACACACAGAATGCAAAAATTGAAGCTATTACAGAAAAAACTTTAGTACTCGGAATTGATGTCGGAAGCGAAACGCACTATGCCAGAGCTTTTGATTACAGAGGAATCGAGTATTCGAAGAAACCCTTTAAGTTTAGTAACACAGAGGCTGGATTTGTGACATTTAAGGAATGGATCCTGGACCTCAAAGAAAAACATGAGAAGGATAAGGTGGTTCCAGGCATGGAACCAACCGGTCACTACTGGTTTAATCTGGGGAAATTTCTTCAGGATAATGAGATGAAACCGGTTCTTGTGAATCCCCATCATGTTAAGAAATCGAAAGAACTTGACGACAATAATCCAACTAAAAATGATAGTAAGGATCCAAAAGTCATTGCAGGGTTAGTTAGAGAGGGACGCTACATGATCCCGTACCTGCCGGATGGTGTTTATGCTGATCTCAGAACAGCATCAAACATAAGATTCCAGTTACAGGCGGAACTTACAAGAATTCAAAACAGGATCAGTCGTTGGTTCAATATATATTTTCCTGAATATAAGACGGTATACGGAAAGTCGGATGCCAAAAGCGGAATGCTGATCCTTAAGCAGGCGCCACTCCCGGAAGATATCCTGACGTTGGGTATTGATGGAGTGAACCAGATCTGGCGGGATGCAAAGATGAGGGCAGTTGGAAAGGCGAGGGCGAAGACCCTGATCGAAGCTGCAGAGCACAGCGTTGGAAGCAAAGAAGGAGCAATATCTGCAAGAATGGAGATCCGAATGCTTCTGGAAGATTATGAATCCAGAAATATACGTCTTCAGGAAATTATGACTCTGATCGAAGAGTTGGTAAATCAGATCCCGATGGCTGAAAAGTTGTTGGAGATCAAAGGAGTGGGAATCAAGACGGTGTCAGGATTCCTTGCAGAGGTAGGTGATATCAGCCGCTTCAACAATCCAAAGGAACTGCAGAAGCTCGCAGGACTGGCGTTGGTTGAAAATAGTTCTGGAAAGCACAAGGGAAGGACAACAATAAGCAGACGAGGTCGAAAGAGGCTCAGATATCTGCTCTTTGAGGTTGCAATGTCGCTTGTGGCGAAGAACCCGGAGTTCAGGGAACTCCATACTTATTACACAACCAGAAGACTGAATCCATTGAAGAAAATGCAGTCACTTATGGCGGTTGCAGCCAAGCTGATACGTGTCTTTTATGTCATGCTGACCAAAGGAGTGGATTATGATCCGAAAAAGATGGTGGGTGACATCAAGAGACCGGCAGTTTATCTACAGGCTGCATAAGAAAGACAAGTAACTATAGTGGAGGCTGTCGTGTGGGCAGTCACTGAATCAAATAGAATGTAACAGATAACGTCCACTGGTCGCAGTGCTGTAACAGGAAGCGAGTCAGTAATCATAAAAACAAAGAATGAGCCAGTAGTCGGCAGGAATATTATCCATGGGGCATGACCCCGCAAAGGAGCATAGCTGACACCCTGGTTATGGGCAGGCAGGACGAAGGAAGTTAGGACCTCTGGAGACGGAGATGATCCTGGTGGATATAGGAGGTTAGCTGCCATAGATGGAAGGGTATACACAAGGCCAGTAAAACGGAAAAAATGACGTTTTATTTCGTATACCTTAAAACCGCTATTTCAGTACCCGATACATCGAAATGCTCATAGCTATGGTTTATTCGCTGAGATAAAAAGGTTGAGAAACCTTGAATTTTCAATAAAAAACACTTGATTATATGAGGAGGGAAGATTTTTATGAAAAGAAAAAGAATTAGAATTATAGCAATTATATTAATTGGCATTATGATCATTAATATGTTTAGTGGAATCCCGTTTGTAGTAAAGTCAGCAGAGGCTGCCACAGGTCAAATGAAAGACAGTCGTTTTCAAAGTACAAGTTATGGTGTAGAAGATGATCGTGTTATTGCACATAAGTTAGTGTTGAAAGATAATGAATCCGTTATAGATTTAGGCATCCCAGATCTTCTTTTAGTGAAACAAGTTATAGATAAGACACGTATTCAATTACATATTTATGGAGTAAAAGGTTTGATTCATACATATGAACTGGATGCGGATAACGAATGGGTAAAAAGATGGGAGACGGAAGATGACGGATATCATGATTGGCAATGGTACTTTGCTACTCGATTAATTGGAGGTGTTGTTACAGATCAGAATTCACGTTATACGAGAGTGGAATCAACACAGTTATACTCTGTGCATAATCCTAGTACAAACAAATATGATATAATAAATGTAAAAAGTAATCAATATTATTCTTTTGGTGCTGATCGAATAGATGATTTATTAGTATCAACTTATAATGTGAAAAATAATTCTTCTGATATGAAGGAAAAAGCTGGCAAAATATGCTGGGTGAAATATCATATTGGAAACAAGTGTGGTATCGCAGATGCCACAGGAAAAAAGATAACAGAGGCAGAATATGATACGGCAAAGTTAAATGGCAAAGCTGTGATATTGACTAAAGAAGGGACTGTTGATAATGGTAATGTAATTGGTTATGAAAAAATAGCAATAACCATGTATGGAAAAATAATAAAACTTGAATCTAAGGATTCTGATTCATTAGCAATGGATGATGTCCCATATTATTTACATTGGACAGATGCTGGAGAATATAGTTATATTAATATAGAAACCGGAGAACGCACAGAGCTTGGAGTATATAATGGAATTAGCTGGTCTAGAGGGAAATCGTATGTTTTGGCGTATCAAAAACGTGAAAATTATCATGAACGTGATAGTTGGACATATGTCAAATGGTATGTGTTAACTACAAGCGGTAAGGTGATTAATTTAAATAATAAATTAGGTGTAGATGCTATTCGTTGCAATGATAGTTTGTATGAAGGGGAAAAGGATTGTTTGCAAGTAACAGGATATAGAGTGTTAAGTCGTATTAACGGTGAAGCAAAGACAGAATATGCGTTTCGTGGCTTTATTGATGGAGAGGGGAACGTGGTCTTTGGTTATGATACAAATGAGACTTTGGAATGGGAGCCTTATTGGTGGTCTGGCGATTATGGTATATTACGTAAGTTTACAAGTACAAGCGACACTCGTGCCTATAGAGTGATTGACCGGCAAGGGCGCAATTTATATCAATTTACTACAGACTGTTTTGATGCACATAATTTACAAAATGAATATTTAGATTTGTTACAAAGTGATGGTGTGATTACATTGGATGTAAAGAGTAAAAAGGTGTTATCAAATGTAAAATTGGAATTTGATTATGAAAAGTATTATCAGGAGTATCCTTGGACTACAGAAGAGGGAAGCTTTATTAAAGTTCATGATGCAGATAGACGCATGGGGATAATGAATGGCAAAAATCAAAAAATTTATTGGATGGCCAAGGATGCTGAGGGAAAGACAGATAGTACATCTCATATATATGTCTACGAAAATGATAAAGAAATTGGTCAGAAAAAAACAATGATATTGCTATATAGTAACAACGAACAAGTTGCTTTGGATGCAGATATGAGGATCATTCAGAGTATACCGGAATTACAGTCGACACAGTATGATCATGTGTATGGAAGTTATCTTTTTCATTATACAGGAGTAGTGTACGATTTTTATGGAAATGTGATATTGAAAAATGCATATACTCCTCAACGAAACGATACTTTTTGGTTTGAAAAAGATCAAGGAGATTATACTCCTATGGTTGCCGTGAGCAAAACAAGTGATTATCCTGTCAGGAGGAATTATGAGGGGACCTATTTTAATATAAAAACGGGAAAGATTGTGTCTGATTATAATTATAGTAGTGTGTCAAATTTTTGGAATGGATTGGCTTGTGTATATCAAGAGGAAGATTTTAACCGCAGGTTGAAGGTAATTAATGAAAAAGGGATTGCAATTGTAGATTTTTACTATGATGGCATTAAATATGGAATTCCAGTAGATGCCATGTATTCAAATGGTGTAATTTTGCAAAATTCAGACTACTATTTCTATGACTTTTCTAATGTGACATCAGATGATATTGGGTCACAAGAAAGTATAGAAACCTGCTATGACAACGATAGCAATATCCGAGCAGAAAAAGTGGAGACGCCGGATGAAAAATTTCGATTTAGTGGTTTGGACTGTGATTTTACGTTACCAGAGGAAATTCCGGTTATTGGTGGTGGACAGGTAAAAATAGATTTTAGCAAACTTCCAGTGTCCATAGAACGATCGGGAAATGTCATTCGAATAGGTTTTGGTATACTACAAACAGAGAATGATGAATCTCAAAATTTATTTGACTCTAAAACGTGGGATAAGTTGAAAACTAGTGCAGAAAAGATGCAAAGTAATGCAACGAATGGTATTGATGCATTTAATGATGCTAAAGACTTTGGCTGCGTATCAATGCCTATGAGCAAGAAAGTAAAAACAAATGTAACAGGTTATGTGGAGGGGACGCTCAAAAATGGTAAGTTCACTGATAATGTAACCGGTCGTTTTGTATTTCAAATTAGTGCTTCTGTAAAAAAACAATGGCAAACAGCCATTGTGTCGGTTCCGGTTGTATTTTCGGCGAGTGGAGAAGTAAGCGGAACGGCAAGTTTTGCAGTGGGGCTTGATTGGGATAATGCTAAAATTACATTAGAGGGAGATCAGTCAATTGAATTGACATTACCTAAAGTAAAATTGTCGGCAGGCGTTGGAATAGCATATGTTGCTAATGTATCAGTGTATGGACAATGTGAAAATATACTGGAGATAACATCTTCACAGGATTCTACAAATAAAGAAGATGCTCGTATCCGTGATTATATCGATGGTGAAATAGGAGTTAGTGCCTCTTTATTGCTGGCATCTTATGAAAAAACATTGATCAAAGCAAAAAGAAAAGTGGTATATGACTCCAAGAATGGTATGATTACTTCCAACATGCAAAATAAAATGGCAGCACCGGATGAAGAAGACTATAAGATACAGCGAGACTATGTATCGGATATGACTGGATGGCAAACAGATAATAAGGAGTCATCTGGTGAGACGGCTGATATACAAATTCTTCAACAAAATGTGTATAACGATGCTAAACCACAGATTGTTTGTACAGACAATGGCATAAAGGTCATGACATTTATCACGGATGTACCAGAAAGGACAACTGGAAATCATACAGCGGTCGCGTATTCAATATATGACGACACGACAGACACTTGGAGCAAACCGCTTTTGGTAGAGGATGACGGCACTGCAGATATGCTTCCACAACTTGCAACAGATGGTAAAGCAATTTATTTGACATGGGTGAACACGAATAGAGATGATTTTACAGCAACAACGTCAGTAGATGAAATGGCGAAGACATGTGAAATTTCAGTTGCCGAGTTTGACACAGCTAAGAAGTGCTTTAAGAACATAACACGGTTAACAAACGATACATATGCAGATATAAATCCTTCGTTGGTTGTGGAGGATGGCAAGGCATATGTGTCCTGGATTACTAATATGGACAGTGATGTTATCCAATTGTCAGGGGAAAATATAGTTAAATATGCGTCAAATGTAAAAGGTGAATGGGATAGCGATATTTATGAAACATTGGATAAGCCGATCACAGATGTTCAGATTGGAATACTTCAAAATGATGTTGCAGTTGCTTATTTAGAGGATAACGATGAGGATATGACAACAACGGATGATACAAAACTGTTTGTTGGGAATGTTGAAGGTGCTGCCGAAGAAATTATTGCAGATAAGCAAGGGATACAGTCTGTACAGTTTATAAAACTCGAAGGGCAAGATGTACTTGGCTTTTCGGCAAATGATGGATTTTATTATACACAAGACACAAAAATGTATACTTGTCTTTTTGAGAAAGAGGAGCAAAGTAATATAAGATATAATTGTATATCCGGGAAAACTTCCGATTTATTATTGTGTAGTGAAGCGGGAGAAAAGGGAGTAGATATACGGGGATATCTATATAAAGATGGCAAACTTTCAAAGGAGATTCCAATCACGAATCAAGATAAATACATCAAGGAGCCAAATGGATTTTATCAAGATGGTGAATTTTATGTTGTATTTACTAGATCTACAGCGGACATTTGCGATACGGAAATGATGTCATCCACAGATATTTGTACAATGCATTTTAAGGAATATGAAGATTTAAAAATTGATAATCTGTCTGTGGATGAAGAAACGGTTGCTCCAGGACAAAAAGGTTCATTACAGGTGGATGTTATTAATCAGGGATTAAAAGAGCAAAAAGATTTTATCATTCGAGTAATGAATGCGAATGAAGAGTTAGGGAGCTATACATATTCGGAGCTTTTGCCTGCTGGAGAAACGAAAAGAATTGATATTCAATTTGATATACCGGAAGATTTTTCGGCAGGAACCAAAATATCATGTCTTGTAGAGCCAAAAGGAGATGATAACAATACAAATAATACTTTGGAGCAAATAGTCGGCAAAACTAATTTGTCGTTAGATGTTATTGAAAAAGAAAATGCTTATGATGAGACAGAGGGCATCTTGTATGTGAAAAATCCTTCGGGATATGCGGCAAATGCTGTTTTGAAAGTATACGAATCTGGAAAAAATGGCAAGTTATTGCAAAAAAAATCATTAGGAGTAATACAGCCGGATGAAATCCAAAGAATTAAATATTCTTCAGATGAACTGGATGATTTGGCAGCGAAAAGTGGAACACTGTACTTTGAAGTAGCATGTGATGAGGACGAGACATTTTTATCTGATAATTATGGTTACGTGATGGCAGGACAGGGGAGTGATGATGACGATGATTGGGATGTATCCCCATCGCCAGCAGCATCATCGACACCTAATCCAGTCTCGACGCCATTGCCAAGTGCTACAGCTAGTAATAAGCCGACTAAAAGACCGGCATCGACACCATTCAAAGTTACACTTGGATATGCTTCGGCAGATTGGTCAGATTCTTGTTTTGGTATTAATGAAGCAGCTGTCCTAGTAGACGGAAATGGAACATTTACTGTGTCACATAAAGCAACTTCAGATAGTACAGATATAAAGGTGTTGACTGTTGATACTGATATGTTATTCAGTGACATGACAAAGAATGCAACTTGGAAAATCACACAATTCAGCGTAGGTGGAAAAGTATATCCGATAGGAACACAATATTCTACAAATGATGAACATGGTAATTTTCGCTTTGAATTGCGTAATCTATACAGTGCACTAGATAGAAAGGATGAAATGCTTGGTACACAGATTATTCCGGTTAAAAAGGGAGATATTATTTCGGTAAGTTTTACAATAACTGGAATGACATCTGAAGCATCTAATGCAGGAAAACCATCTGAAACACCAAAGCCAACGGACAAACAAAATCCGACGATCACCCCAACAAATAAGCCCACAGTGCAGCCAACAAAACGACCGAATCACAATAAGCCGGTCGTGAAAGCACCGGCGAAAGTGAGGGGCGTGAAAGTAAAGAATCTCAAGGGTCGTAAAATGAAAGTTTCATGGTCATGGGATATAACGGATGGCTATCAGATTCAGTATGCTATGAATCGGAAATTTACGAAGAAGAAAAAGACAGTTACTCTTAATTCTTGGATGTCTAAGAAGACTTTCAAACATCTCAAGAAGAAAAAGACATACTATGTACGTGTTCGAGCATTTAGAAAATCTGGAAGTGTTAAGAAATATGGTAAGTGGAGTGCAGTAAAGAAAATTAAGATTAAGAAGTAAAGGTGCTTCATGCGATTTATAACGATGACCGTTTCGCTTAGATTTTGCGAAACGGTCATTTTAAATATATGGAGAAGATTGAAAAAAATTATTGTTATTTTTAACGAAGTTTAATTCTAATAATTGTAGAATACGCACAATGTTTGCATAAATAACTGTTCAAAAAGTGTGTTTTAGATTGAATTTATCATGCTTTAGGGAAATTGCGAAAATGAAAATAACGGAAAAGAGAATAGAACAACCCTCTGTTACAATTACCACCTAAAGGAGCCTATAATAATGATATAGTAAATTGGAGGAATTATAATGACTAACAAATTAAAACGCATATTTGCAACAGTATTAATCTGTACATTAATGATCGGATGCAGCTCTCATGCTGCTATGAACGCCGAGGCAAAGAGTGTGAACAAATTTACACTTAGGGTGGGACAGAAAGATACATTGCGAGTCACTAATTGCAAGAAGAAAACAAAGTGGAAAATAACATCGGGGAAACGTGTTATAAAAATTGTAAAACGCAAGAAAACCAGCATTGTGATCAAAGCACGTAGAAAAGGTGTAGCTAGGATAACGGTTAAGGCGGGGAAACAGAGATGGTACGCCAAAATAGTTGTAAAGGCGAAGAAAAAATCAAAGAAAAAAACAAGTGCCGGAAGAACCAGTACGAAAAAAACTCCGACAACGAAAAAAAATACATCGACAGCATCTATTGTTGAAACGAAAATAAAGAACAGTATTAGTCTTAAGGTTAGTCGCTTAAAAGACGGAAATATTTTGTTCGCAATATATAATGGATCGAATTATTTTATTCCATCTATGGATGTAACCTGCAACATATATGATGATAGAGGCAGATTATTAAACGATATTACAATTAATGCAAAATATTTGGGTGCGAAGCGTACTTGGTATACGGCAACTTGTGAAGGACCTTTTGATTTAACGGATTATAACCGTGAAAGTCTTGTTCCGTCAAAGACAAAGATTACGAAAATAACACTAGATCTTGATGATGACTGTACAAGTATGGCAAAATATGTTAGCGGAAAGATTTCTTTTGTAAGGGACAACGGGAATTTGGAAATGGAAAGCACGTTTACAAATAGTTCCACAAGCAAAACTGCTCAGTGTTATTGGACGGTCTTGTATAAAGATGCCAATGGTAATGTTGTTGCTATCCACGAGAGTTATTTACCGGAGAGAATAAATCCGAATGATAGTGAAACGATTGTCAGAGACGCACCGGAGAATTATTACACAGATGATCAAATAGACTTTAAGAGCGGTACAGTCTATTGGTATGCGGGGCATGAATAAGCTGAAAATATAATTTAACAATTGAAAATAAAAGTGATTGCCGAACAACAGCATTGTCTATAGAAATATAGATCGTGCTGTTGTTTTTATTTGAGAGGAGGTCATCAAGCAACTACAGTCGTGGATCATATCAAGCCTCATCGTGGAGACCGGCGCCCCCTCTTCTGTGCAAAATCGCGAAATGGAAGACTGTGGGATTGATATTCGAAACAAAAATTCGACATTGCCGCAAAAAAAATACGGATAGACTTGAACTTTTTTGCGGACAATTATATAATAAAGAAAAAGAAATGGAAGGTGATTATCATGTTAAAGAAATTTAGTGTCGAAAATTTCAAAGGATTTAAGGATAAAATCACATTAGATATAGGAACACCCAGTAATTACAGCTTTAATTCTGAAATAATAGAGAATGGCTGCATAACGAAGGGAGTTATATATGGTATCAACAGTTGTGGAAAGTCGAATCTTGGTTTGGCTATCTTTGATATCATTACTCATCTGACTGAAAAGCAAAAACTCCTGGGAAGCTATGATTTTTATCTGAATATGAGTGGAAGGAAATCTTTTGCGGAGTTTGAGTACACATTCGTATTCGCCGGACATGAAGTTGTATATAAGTACAGTAAAATGGATGTGAATTCCTTAAAGAGTGAAAGTTTGTCCATTGATGGAAAAGAAGTCATTTTCTTTGACTTCCTGACAAGAGATGGATTTACTTTGCTTGAGGGATCAGATACTTTGAATGCATCAATAAGAAATGAAAGCCCGATCTCGAGAGTGAAATATGTAAATAGTAATTCAATTCTTTCAGATAATGTTCAGAATCAGGTATTTAAGAAGTTTATTGATTTTGTCGAGAGAATGCTTTTATTTTATTCACTTGATAGCCGTGGATATGAAGGTTTTATGAACGGATCAGAGAGCATTGCAGAAGGAATTGTTAATAGTGGCAAAGTTAAGGATTTCCAAGAATTCTTAAAAGAAAATGGTATCGATTATGAATTATATGGATGCGAGGTCGATGGAAGAAAGGCTATATATTGTCATTTCGACAATAAAGATGCAGACTTCTTCAAGATCGCCTCAACAGGAACTAGATCCCTTGCATTATTCTATTACTGGTATATCCGTATGGAAAAAGCATCATTTGTTTTCATTGATGAGTTTGATGCATTTTACCATTATGAATTATCAGAGTCAGTTCAGAAGAGACTTAGAAGAATTAGCGATGTGCAGGTATTTACAACTACACACAACACAAACCTTATGAGCAATGATTTACTCAGGCCAGATTGCTATTTCCTTCTTGAGAATAATAGCATAAATGCAATTTCAGAGCTGACAGAAAAGGAGCTTCGTCAGGCTCATAATCTTCAGAAAATGTATAAGGCAGGTGCGTTTAATGGCAGATAAGGACTATAAGGCATTTATAGTTGAAGGAGAAGCCAGAGAACCACAGGTTATTGATAATATTTCAAAGGTGTTCTTTAAGCATGGAAATTTAAAAATTATTACGCTTCCGGCCGGAGAAAATATCTATATTTTTCAATGAAAATATCATGCCTGTTAGGAAATGCAGAAGTTATTTCTTATGAACAGTATTTAGATGAAGCAAATCCACATGATATCTTTATGTGTGAACAGGCTTTAGCAGGCAATAATAAAGTGTTTATTATCAGTGCTTTTCCGGAATTTCTTGTGGATTATTTTGGAATGAAACTTTGGAGAACATGTGTGAAGCATGCAAAGAATCAATTGGATATTTGTAATTGTAGAGAAAGCAGGTGACAGATCATGAATGCACTGGAGTTACAGTTTTGCGATATTCAAGGAAGATTATTCGAACTTTCCGTAGATAGAAATTTAGACAGCGCACGTTTTATTAAGATATTTATAAACAGGCACCGGTGGCAATCATGAAACGTAATTATCTGATGTTTCACACAATGGCACCGGAGCTTGCAATTGAAGATCTAAAGGAAATTTATCGTCAAAAATAATGGAACCCCCTATACTTTTCACACCCTATTTTGACCATTCACGCCACGTGGGCACCCCCTCCCTCCAAAGATGATATAATTTCTACATGGGGAACTCAACTTTCCAGCCGGTAAATGTGATAGGAATGCGGTGTGGCAGGTTGAAGAAAGTATAGTAATGTATGAGGTTTTGTTTTGCAACAGACAATGGAAACAATAGAAGAAGGAGGGAACCTATGAATTTACACAAGGTTATGAAGCGTGTGATCTGCTGTGTGCTGACGTTGGGAATGGTCTTTTCGTCAACATCCTTTGAGGGCATCACAATCAAGGCAGCATCAGTAGACTCACAGTCTGTGGTAAGAGAAGGAGAATACACGACAGGTGTTTTTTCAGGATGCTACGGTATTGATCAGTTGTTTGACTATATCATGAGTACCGGTAGACTGAATGCACTGCCATATGATGCATCGTGGGGCAGTGCTAATGATTCCGAGGGTCAGCAGCTGACAACGGAAATTATGAAGGAACGTTATTTTGTTCTCAAGTATTCCGGTGACGAGGCTTATCCGATCGCACTGTGTTTGTACGATGAGAATGGTACACCGGTCGTTGTAGATCAATCGGATCGCCTGCTCGAGGGATCTCGTATCGGACTTGAGAAAAATGTCACACTGACGGCCACTGCTAAGAAGTATATGAAGGAAACGTATGCCGATGGTGTGGAAGGTGTTATGGCACTTTGCAGGGTCGGAAAAGCAGATTCTAACGGAATGTATTTCATAAGTAAAAATGAATTTGGTTATTACCTGAGCGGCAATCAGGGGCGTGGTATTGGTGAGAAGATTGCATGGGAATCGACTGCGAAGAAGGCAACCGTGAAAGAGCTTGCTGCAATGACGGATTATTCGTCACACCAGTTGACTGCCGGTGAGTTTGCAGTCATGTATCAGGCAAATGGTGAAGCGGTTACGGATATGCCGGAAGATCAGGTCAAACAGGGAGGACAGCCGTTGACGTTGTCTTCAAAAGTGCCGAAGAGAAGTGGATATACTTTTACCGGATGGAATACACGGGCAGACGGAAGCGGCACCACGTATGCAGCCGGCGGCACGTATACTTCCAATCGAACTGCGACCATGTATGCAACGTGGGATCGCCATTATGAGTCTGGTCTGTTTAAGGTAAAGTTAAGCAGCAATCAGTTTTTTGATAATGTAACGTCAGCAAATAAGATCAATGGTTATCCATATGATGCTTCTTGGGGAACGGCCAACGCCTCAAGGGGACATCAGTATTCGGAGAAGCAGGTAAAGGATCGTTATTTTATATTCCGTTATAGCGGAGATGACAGATATCCGTTTGCACTGTTTATGTATGAGAAAAATGATAAGCCGGTTGTTGCTGGCACGTCTAAGAATCTGCCGGACAAATCTTTAGTCGGTACAGCGGATAATGTATGCTCGACCGCTAAGGGCAAAAAATATATGAATAGAGTATATGAAGATGGTATTAAGGGCTTGCTGTGCATGGGTAAAGTTACGAAATATGATGAGAATGGAATCCAGTTTGTAAGCTCGAATGGATTTGGCTATTATATGTCTTGCAACAGAGGATATAAAAAGGGCGACTACATTGCTTGGGAGAAGCCGGTAACAAACGGTATCACGCCGGAGGTTATGGATGCGGTCGATACGTTTTCGGATAAAGCAATGGCAGATGGCGAGTATGCATTGAATTACAATGTGAACACTACGGATAAGGTGATTGAATCGCCGAATACGCAGTGTAAAGAGGATACTTATAATTCGGTGCTTACGGTGGAAGAGCCGAAGAGAACAGGATATGAGTTCATAGGTTGGAATACCAAGAAGGACGGTACCGGTGATATGTATGAGGCCGGTTCCCGTTATGAGGGTGAAAAGACCTTAACGATGTATGCTACTTGGGAAAAGAAAAAGAAGACCCCGCTTTCTGTGGAGGAAAATGGAGAACCTATATCAAAAATTTATAGACTTTCCAATCGGACGGCGATTGCCAAAGCAGTAAAAAATGCAGATGATGCGGATACCTTTTACAATGAGCTGAATCAGGCTACGATGGTACGTCATTTGGATATTAAGGGCGGTGCATCGGAAGATGATGTATTTACGGCGGTATCTTCAAAGGAAGATATCTTAGATTGTTCGGTAGAGGGGACGAAGCTTACGTTAATCGGCAAAAATGAAGGTTTTTCCTATGTGACGATCACGGATGAGACCACAGAACAGATTTACCGTCTGAGTGTTTATGTGACAACCTTAAAGGATGCGCTTTATATTATCAGACCTGTCACGGCTGACAGCTACAAGTCCTATTTGGCGGACAATGACAAAGCAAGCTATGCAGCAAAGGCAGAGGTTAAGAAGAACGTTAAATGGACACAGATGAATACTTCCAATCAAACGGTGAAACAGTTATCCAACGGAGATGCTGTGGTATGGAAGCTGGGAACAAGTTATCGTGATGTCGGAGTAACTTGTGGCGTGTGCAAGTCCGAAGTACCGTTAGAGGATTTGAAGAGTGGTGAGAGTGATGGCTCTTATCCGATCAATATATATCCGGTATCGTCCACTTACAAACAAAATGTGACGTTAAAAGGATATGGACATGATGATGAGGATATTGATATTACAGTTCGATCCTTTATCGTGGATCTGGATGGAAATGTGATCGCTTCCGCCAACAAAACAGAAGCGAAGAAATTGTCCAGGAGTTCAGAGACGATCACATTAGAGTATGAGGATGTGCAGGAACTGAAGGACGCCGATGTGTTAGTGGAGGTCACGGCAAAGGATGATGCCTATGCGGCACAGCTTGTGCGTTATCCATTGTATCGAGACGGATATCAGGAAAATACCGGAACGTCCATATGGCTGCAGCCTTGCTATGGAACGAATGACTGCGTATTAACATCCCGAGATCAAAATTATGAGTTTGTTCGCGATCTTACGCTTAATAAAGGATATGATAAGAAAGTGATCGTATACTCTCAGGTTTCACAGAAACATACGGTTTCCATGTTTATTAATGACAAGGAGATCCCTAGCGTTTCTGAGAGCGTGGCATCCGTCGATGGTATGAAATATGAGTGGAAGCAAACAGAATTTGCGATCAACACCAAAAACGCAGCAGTAGGTAAGTTTACGCCGCAGTATCAGATCAAAGCAGCGAGTGGAGAGGTGCTTGCAGATCAGCCGGCAGACTATACCGTATGTAATATTTCAGAGATTGGTAAGCCGGCGAAGCCGACAGAGGTAAACTTCTGTGGAACGATCGAGACGCCGCAGATATCAGCCGGAGAGGTTATTAACCGTAAGTTATCCTTTAATATTCCGAAGGTATTGCCAATGAAGATCGCATACCAGGATACCGACAATCCGCTGAAGAAAACCTTTATGGTTGCCATTGGTACAGCGGGACTCGATGAAAATAATGTTGTATCGGTAGTGACAGAGACGATCAATGATCTGCGTGACAATAAAGTGTCCAAGACGCTGTCCGGATATGCATTTGGTACGGCAGACTATATTGATGGCAAATGGATCTTGACCTATACCGGTGGTGGTATTGCCGGAACACTGGGTTATGAATTTGGTTTTAATAACAATACGATGGTTGGCATCATCCCAATCTATTATGGAATCAAAGTGGGATGTACTGTCAGTGTCGATGCGCTGCTTAGTGGCCAGAATCCATATCATGATAAGTTCGTTGGTATGAATTTCCAGACGAATAATCTGACGGTTACCAGTGAATATAATTTTGTATCAGACATTCTCGTAGGCGTAGAGGGTTATGTATGTGCCAGTGGAGGAATTGGTTTTGATGGTAAGATTGTAAAGATCAAGTTTGGTCCGGTTGGACGGTTGTCTATCGGATATGACAATCGTATCGTTACATTCAGTGATCTTAAGAAGACCAAAGCCTATTATGGTGGCTGTTTGAATTTTACCGGAAGCATCTCCTTAGATTTTGAGTACAAAGGATTATTTATTCGGTATCACAAACAAATATGCGGAACCGGCTTCAGTAAGGTACGAACGTATCAGGATTGGGACAAATTCCCGGCAGGGCGACCAAATCCGTTGGACTTTGCAAATATGAGTAATGAGACTACCGGTAAGGTGGTACGGTATTCTTCGAAGAAGAAGGGCGCAGATTGGACACAGTATATCAATCCGGATGTGCCGCCGGTGCTTGCAGCCAATGGCAACAGTATGGCACTCACCTATTCAGATACGCTTGAGGATCTTGTAAGTATCAATCCTGCGGTTAGCACAAAAGAAAGCGGAGAATGGACGAAACCGGAAGTACTTACTTCATGGAGAACAGAAGGCAAATCGGAAACGGTTAATTCAGTAGATTATGCTTCTGATGGCAGATTAAAGGTATTAGCCTTTGATTCTGCCGTGTATGATTCTGACATTGATTCGGATGGAAATGTTGACAGCAAAGAATTAAACGCTACGTTTAACTCCTCCGAGATTCATGTATATGTTAATGGAAAGCATACGACGCTTACTGCAAATAATGTGGCCGATATGGCACCGGAAGTAGCAGTAAACAACGGAAAAGCAATTGTAGTATGGCAGAGTGACACCTATAATCTTGCGGATACGGATGCAGAAACACTTCAAAAAGATATGATGGGAGAAAAGAAGATCTGTTATAGTTACTATGATGGAACAGATTGGAGTGCACCGGCTTATTTGGAACGTGGCGAGATTAAGGGAGCCCAGGCGTATGATGTAGCACTGTCTGACGATGGTACGGCGATGGTATTGGCAACCATGGGCAGCAGTGAAGAGGTGCAGGAGAGAGAGCTTTATTCATATATTGTGAAGGATGGAGCCCAGAAGAGTGTAAACCGAATCACCTGTAATGATGCGGGAGAGACGCAGCCACGTGTGAAATATGTAACGAACGACGGTGGTATGTTCTTAGCAGCATGGAAGCAGTCGGAATACAAAAAAGGTGAACTTACAGATTCGTATTTGGCATTACAGGGTTATCAAAAAGACGGCAGTGCTAATGCAGTTTCTATGAAAGACTCCGGAGAAGTTACGGAGAATTTTGATTTTGCCAAAGGTGGAGATACGATCAGTGACACTGCTGTGTATTGGCAGTCGGCAGGCGATGACTCTAAGATGCATACGTATGTGAAATACATGAATGCAAAGACGGGGACACTGTCGATGCAGTATGAGATTACCGGTACGGCGTCTGCTAATGAGATGTTGGTAGGAGGCAGTGTGGTAGTAGATGGTGACCGTTTTACAACAGTTTCATGTGCGCAGACATCAACACAGTCTGAGACGACGAAAGATACCGATCTGACGCAGACAAAGGACGAGGAGCAGCCGGCAAGACTGATCACCGGTACGAAGACCATTCAGAATGAGTTATCAGAGGTATCGGCAGATACTTTTGGACAGAATGTGGAGCAGAATAGTACGATCAATGTGACACTGTCCTTTGCAAATGCCGGACGGAAGGCTATGGATTCTGTCACAGTGAAACAGTCAGGTACAACGGTTGCGGATGCGCTTCCAATTCATTTGGAGAGTGGAGAGCGTGGTCAGGTGAGCTTTAGTTACACACTTGGCAATACCTTGCAAAATGAGACTTTTGAGGTTACAGCAGACAATGGAGCAACTGCGAAGGCACAGTTAACACTGCTTGGTACGGATATGGTACTTGGTAATCCGGAAGTGGTAGAGAATCTGCAAGGTGGAGAGCGTATTGTACAGGTCGTTATCAGCAATGCCGGTACAAAGGCGTTGACAGAGGATGATACGATCCGTGTTGCCTTGACATCTGTCGATAAGAAAGCAGTGACTGTGAAGCCGACAACTGCCGGTGCATCATTTGATGAGGATAAGAAGTTGATCGTTATTAGTGGTAAAGATGCTATGGAAGCGATCAACCGTGGTGAATATGTGTTACAGTTTAACTACACACCGAAATTTACCAGTGAAGCCAAGAATGTATCAATATCGTTGCAGGCAACAGCATACAATGGCAGTGCTGCAGCAGAGGAACTGAATCTGATCGATAATACGGCAGCCTTTAGTATTGTAAAACCTTCGAAGCAGTATGACAGACCATTGACGTTTACTTCAGTCATTGAAGATGGAAAGCTTAAAGCATTGGATGTATATAATCGTTACGAGAAGAAGGTTGCAAGAACCATTATCGTATCCAATGGTATCGAGACGAAGAAGATCAATGTCACGTTGGGAGCAGAGGAGGGCAAGACGTATGATGTTGGAATGGATGCAACGCCTGATGTTTCCTATGAGATGGAAGGTGATGATCCGGTTGTCATTCCGACACCGGAGCCGGAAGATGATCCAAATGTGACCCCATCTCCTAGTGGCGAGCCGACACAGAATCCGGTTGCAACTGTTAAGCCGACGAAGAGACCGGTTGTTAAGCCGACGAAGAGACCGGTGCCAACACAGACTGTCAAACCAACACATACGCCGCTGGTGAGACCGACTGTAAAACCAAGTGATAAGCCGAAAAAGGCGGCACCAAAGATTGTCGTTGGCAAAGCGAGATTCTTATCGGTTAAGAACAAGGCTTCCAAGAAGTTAGTCATTTCCATGAAAGTAGTTGCCAGAGCGAATGGATACTGCGTGCAGTATAGCACGAACAAAAAGTTCAAAAAGGCTAAAACGAAACTGACGAAGAAGAGAAAACTGACGATCAAGAAGCTGAAGAAAAAGAAGACCTATTATATTCGTGTACGCGCTTACCGATTAGATGAAAAGGGAAAGAAGATATTTGGTCCATACAGTAAAACGAAGAAGATAAAGATCAAGAAATAAGAGAGTTATCTTGTTTGTCCTGTGTTCCGCACAGGAACAATGATCCTGTGCGGACAATACTCATAAACCCTCTTTCTAAAAAGCATAGTCAATTCGAGAGATCGAAAAGACTATGCTTTTTTTGTTTTAATAGGAAATTGCTGTTGTGTAGTGTGATAAAAGCGCTGGCTTTGCTTTTTTGCTTCTTGTATCGGCTGGCGATTATCGGTATAATAAAAGGAGTTTAATCTGAACGGATGGAAATATCCTGTAGATTTTTATGGTGAATGAGTAGAATTATGGTAAGGGGAGCATTATGAAAATAAGACAAAGGCGAATTGCGTGTATTGTGGTACTGGCATTATTGTGTTCGATGCCAGGTTTTTCAAATAGCATGATCCAAAAAGCGGTTGCTGAGGAAAAAGAGACAGTGTGTGGTACGCCAAATTATGAAGCGACACAGCAGTTCCAGGGGAAAGACGATGACTTTCGTGTAGGGATCAGTTATGTGTCAGAGAATTGGGATGAGGTGATCTTTGCAGATTTTACAACTACAGATGTGATGCAGATCACAAAAGAGGGAGATTATACCATTTCTTACACGACAGCATTGGATGATGGAATGAAGATGATCTGGCTGGATACCAATCTGTATTCGGGAAGCAAGATGAAAGTAGACGTTACCGGTATGACGATCACATCTGCGGACGGTACACAGAAGAACGAGTATTCTTTTTCTAATGGAAAACTGTTGCACCCGGGAAGTTTATGGGGATATCGTGATTCGAGGGAAGAAAAAAATTACGCAGCAACGATTCTAAATCCGTATTTGGCATATCATTATTATGTTGCTGATTATTGCAACAATTATCGAGAAGAGTATACGTCATATGGTTTTAATGAATGGGATATGATCGATCTGTTCAGCGAAAAGATACTGACGTTAGGCGCCGGCTCTGTCATCGAGGTGGCGTTTACGGTATCCGACGTTTCAAAGAATACCAATACGAATGGAAATGGAAATGCGAATGGGAACGCGCACGAGAAGCCAATGGCAACGCCGGCACCGTATATCGATCACGAGCTTTGGGCGCAGAAAGGCATACACGCCTATGTATCCTACCAGATGGATTCGACTTGGGATTATCGCAGTAGTTTTACCAAAGACACCTACCTATCCAGTTATTCATATATTCGAGCAAATGGTAAGGAAGTGGATGCGGCAACGACAACCGTGAAAGATGTGTTTATTAACCGGGATGGTGAGTATACGGTTGGCATTAGTGGAATTAATTTAAGCGCGTCTCAAAAGTATAATATACTGCAGATCGCAACGGATCTGTCTGTGAAGACAGAGAAAAATGGGACAGGAATCTATTCCGGAGTTAACATTTCTAATGTCTCTCTGAAAGTAGATGGTGTGACGGTAGAACAAGGACTTACTCCGGTTTTATTGGAAAACGAGGACGCTGCCTGTTATGCATTGACATGTTGCTGGGAAACTTGCGGACCGTTATATGCGGCTGCCAGATATGGCAATATTGCGGTACCGATGGACAGCATAGAGATCACGTTTACGATCACCGGTCTCAAGGCGGCGCTCAATGATCTGAAAAACGGAACATATCGGGATCCGATGACGGGTAAAAAGGTAGCAAATGATACGATCACGCAAGAGGACATTGATGCTTCAACGGGGATAATTCCGATTGCAACGGTCAGACCAACCGTGAAACCACGTGCGACAGCGAAATCAAAACCAAAGAAAAATGCAGTATCCAAAAAGATGACGACATCCAGACAAAAGGCTGCCAATAATATGATACGTCCAAAGATCAAAGCAGGTGCAGGACGGGTCGGCGCGATCCGCTATATTTCGCTGCGATTGTGTAAATACAAGGGCACAAATGTTATAATTTATTATCGCATGAAAAAAAGAGGTTGGAAGAGACTGCCGTTAACATCCAGTTCGATCCGAAAAAATCGCCGTCGTTTTCGTATACGCTGCAGCAGCCGCAGACAAACATATTATTTTCGGGTGAAGACCTATCGAAAAGTGCGAGGAAAAAAAGTAAAAAGTGTGTATTCTAATGTTGCGAAAGTGTCGATACGATGAAGAATGAAAAAAACGGAAAAATTTTAATGGGTATCAAGTTTGTGATATAATAACTCCAAAATCCAGATGCTTCGCATCTGTCGTGCATTGCACTTTATGATTTTGTCGTTCACAAATTCTGCGCAAGTGAACAAGCTCCCTTGCGTTGCGAATTTGTGATATACTATTCTTAAAAATGTAAGCATAAGTAATGAATAACAAGGATGGACAGCGTATGACAACAGAACGAATGACATACTGCATGGGGTGCATGAAAGCCTTTCCCAAGGGAAAAGACAAAAGATCAACTTGTCCACTGTGTGGGTTTTCTCTGGAAAGTTATGATAGAGCACCACGTTGCATTCGTCTGGGGAGTATATTAAAAGAACGATATTTGATAGGCAGAGTTCTCGGTGAGGGGAGCTTTGGAATTACATATATTGGCAGGGATATGCTTCTCGACCAGATTGTAGCGATTAAAGAATATTTTCCGATCAATCATGTGAGCAGAGATATGTTGGAAGAGGAAAGTGATACGGGAAACACGGTATATGTGTATGCCGGGGACGAGGACGAAAGTTACAAGAATGGTCTGGAAAAATTTTATAATGAGGCAAAGATCTTAGCAAAGTTTCACGGCATCGCCGGCGTGGTTTCTGTTATTAATTTCTTTTATGCGAATGGAACAGCTTATTTGGTTATGGAATATGTAGACGGGATCACGCTAAAAGAATATATCAAAGAGCACGGTCCGATTGCCGGAGAGCGTGTACTCCAAATGATACATCCGGTGATCAAAGCATTATCTGCGATCCATAAGACAGGGATCATTCATAGAGATATCAGCCCGGATAATATATTAGTCAATCAAAAGGAAGAGTTAGTCTTAATTGATTTTGGGTCAGCCAGAGCAGAACGTCAGACTATGACACAGAGCATGACGGTGTTATTTAAGCGCGGATATACGCCGGAGGAGCAGTATCGCGGCAGAGGTAATTGGGGAGCTTGGTCTGACGTGTATTCTTTGTGTGCGACAATGTATTTTATGTTGACAGGGATCGTGCCAAACGAGTCGATTGAGCGAATGATCCATGATGACATCAAGCTGTTGCGGGATATGCCACATATTCGGTTGTCTGCGACAGAAGAGGATGCGATCATGCGAGGCATGGCGGTCAAAGCAAATCGCAGATTTCAAAGCATGGAATCATTAGAAGCGGCACTGTATGAATCGAGAGGCTGGGTGCAGCGAGTGGTATTGTATTTTCAGCACAAGAGCAAACGCGTACTGTTGGCAGGGGGCGCAGTGGTGTTGGCAGGAGTATTAGCTGTCTGTGCGCTTTTGACAACGGGCGGCAAATTGTCAGCCATTGGATCACCTGTGGCGTCAGGCAGACCAGGCATGACAGAATCAAAGACTGCTTCCGGACAGGCGATTCGTACCGATCATGCGGATGAGACGAATGCGAAAGCTTCCGCATGGGCACAGAAGAACGATCCCGCAACATCGACAGTGGGGGATCCGCAACAGACAGCGGATGCAAAGCAGACAGTGACGCCAAAGAAAACGGCAAAGCCAAAGCGAACCACGAAACCAAAAAAGTCAGCGAAACCGAAGCGGACTGTTAAGCCAAAAAGCACTGCAAGATCCAAGGAAACAGTATCTCCACAGAGAACTGTAACAGCGACGAAGAAACCTTCCAAATCTAAGAAAAAGTTTGTTGGTGTCATTCCTTAATGAATAAAGACAGTAAGAAGAAATGGAGAACGTACGGCATGAATACAACAAGACGCGATGAATCAAAAAAGAAATTTTATGCGGAAGTAAAAGATATCCTGAAGAAAAAGCACCGGGAGAGTAGTTGGTATATGATGGAACTCATGGGTGTGGAGGGGAAGGAAGAAGCAGACCGTAAAAAGGCATTCCGCATTATGATGAATAAGCTGACCGAACCATATCCGGCTTCCAGACCAACAATGCGCCGGTGGTTTGGGATCAATGGTATGGCTACGCCAAATCGAGCTCAGGCATACATGATCAGCTTTTGTTTGGGATTTAGTGTGCAGCGGTTGAATCATTTTCTGCAGGAAGGAATTGGTCAGCCGGCGGCACAGTATAATGATTACAGAGAAGTTATCTTTTTATATTGTTTGGATCATCATTATTCTTATGAACAAGCACTTAAGATGATCGATGGCTATGAGAAATCGTTCCAAACGCAGACGCAATTAATACATACGCATAGTACGAATCAGCTCATGCAGGAGTTTGCCTATCATAAAAACAGCAGCAAAGAGGCATTCATGAAGTGGATGCGGGAAAACAGCCAATTTTTCAAGGGATATAGTCTGACAACTCTAGACTATCTGAATACTTACAAATATATGATAATAGACGTGATCAGAGAGGATGCAAAACGCAGCCTGGATAATCTGATCCGCGAGACAGATTTTGCAACATGGATCAGGATGAAATGTTCTGCGGAATCTGAAAAGGAGTATCAGTTGATCGAGAAATATATCGCCGGAGCCAGACGCAAGAAAAAAGATGTAAATAATGATGTATTGGAAATGCTTCACGAATTGAATCATATGGTCAATTCTAAGAAGGCGTATAATTCTACGATCATTGAACTGTTTTCAAATGAGGTAAAGCAATCACCTCTGCCGGAATTAACGTCCAAACATTTGTCGGATATGCTAAATACTCCTTTACAGAAAGAGCGGGAAATACGCACCAATATTGCACTGAATGTACTTTCCGATATGGAGTCAAAGGAGGCTTGCCCGGAATGGATCGGTCGATTTATTGCAGATTACACGAAGGATAGTTATTATGCGGAGACGGTCTTGGAGGCTAAGGTCTGGGTCGAGAAATTCAGCAAAGAACATCATCGAAGATGCCAGCTCATTCAGCGCGAGGATTTTCTGCCGATGATACTGTATGTTGCACAAAAGCAATATCAAAGTTCGATCGAGCAAAAAGAGAGCAGATATGAGCAGGGAGAAGCTCTAGATGTTTTTCGGGACATGGTCAACAGCACATTTGCAGCATGTGGTATGCGTAAATGGAACCCAATGTATGAGTTGGATGCATTGCTGGCAGCCTGTTATCAGGAAGATGAGATGTTTTATTTTGGCGAATTATGTGATGCGGTAAATAAGGCGCAGGAACAGGTTTTGACGGCAGGTCATGCGATGTAGTAAATCCGTAGAAATAGGTTTTGACGGCAGGTCATGCGATGTAGTAAATCCGTAGAAATAGATTTTGCCTGCAGATCGTCAAAAAATGTGGTAAAATGATAGACAAGTGAGCATGTCAGACAACGGATACCTTTTGCTGCTGCCTTGATGCGGTTGCTGGCAAAGACGTCTGAGATGGGAGGATTGTTTATGCGTTTATTTACTACATTACATAATTATAAAAAGAATTATTTGGCAAAGGATTTGATCGCGGGCGTTGTAATGGCGGCAGTGTCTATTCCGATCGCCATGGGATATGCGGAAGTATCGGGCCTTCCGGCCGTTTATGGGCTGTATGGTTCGGTACTTCCGATTCTTTTATTTGCCTGCTTTTCGACATCGCCACAGTTTATCTTTGGCGTGGATGCCGCACCGGCAGCAATTGTTGGCGCCAGTGTGAGCTCCCTTGGAATTGCATTTGGATCTGCGGAAGCGATCGATTATATTTCCATGATCGCCTTATGCACCGGATTGTGGTTGTTGCTGTTTTATGTATTGAAAGCCGGAAAGATGGTAGATTTTATATCGACACCGGTTATGGGTGGTTTTGTCAGCGGCATTGCTGTGACGATCATTTTGATGCAAATACCAAAGGTACTGGGTGCTTCCTCCGGAACAGGGGAGCTTCCGGAACTATTGCATCATTTATGGAAAACTATGCATCACGTGAATGGGATGTCAGTAGTATTGGGGTGTGTTTCTTTGCTGATCATTGTAATAAGCCGTAAAATAGCGCCGAAGTTTCCGATGGTCGTTGTTGTGATGGTGGCGGGTGTGCTTTTGACGAAATATGCTTCCTTAGGGCAATATGGCGTGCGTATGCTTGCAGATGTAAAAAACGGTCTCCCGTCATTTCGTCTGCCGGATCTGGGCGGAGTAAACATGACGCAGGCCGTCGGAAGAGGACTTATCGTGGCAGTGGTGGTGATGGCAGAAACACTGCTGTCTGAAAATAACTTTGCTTTTCAAAATGGATATAAGATCAAAGACAATCGTGAAATCTTGGCATGTGCTGTCGGAAATTTTGGTGCAGCCGTTGTTGGATGCTGTCCGGTCAACGGGAGTATTTCACGTACTTCCATGAATGACCAGTATGGCGGCAAAACGCAGTTAGTTTCGATTACAGCGAGTTTGACAATGGTATGTGTGTTGCTGTTTGGTACCGGATTTATAGGGTATTTGCCGGTACCGGTGCTTACCGCTATCGTGATATCAGCCTTGATGAAAGTGGTGGAATTTGATCTGGCGGTGAGATTATTCCGTGTGAGTCGGATTGAATTTTATATTTATATGGCAGCTTTCTTTGGTGTACTGATGCTTGGAACAATTTACGGCGTTATCATTGGTATTATCTTATCTTTTGTAGAAGTCATTCTGCGTGAAACAGATCCTCCACGCTGCTTTTTGGGGATTATTCCGGGGCGGGATGGATTTTATGACCGCGCCAAAAATCGTTTTGCGTATCCGATCGATCATGTTGTTATGTATCAGTTCAGTGAGAGTTTATTTTTTGCAAATGTCAAAATTTTTGTGGATGATATTGAGCAAAGTATTACGGATGACACAAAGGTGGTCATTGTCGATGCCGGAGCTGTCACAAATATTGATATTACAGCGGCGGATCGGTTGGAACAGCTTGCAGACAGTCTGCAGGGCAGAGGCATTGCATTTTATATGACAGAGCATCACGAGGGGATCAACGCTAAGTTGCGAAAGCTTGGTAAAGGGCAGATGATCCAAAAAGGATATGTGCGTAGAACAATTACGGCTGCTTTACATGATGCAGGTATTAGGGAGCCTTATCCGGTAACTTCAATGCCGGAGCAGAAACGACAGTTTATTATGAATATTCCGGCAGAAGCAGAAAATACTTTGGAAGAATTTGCGTGGGCATTTGGAGAAGATACGGTTAATGAGATTGAGCGGCGTGTGCATATTGTGTTGGAACATATCCATCAGATGCCGGATCTCGAGCAGTTGGCTGAGCAGGGAATCGAGGAGTTGATGGAAACATGGCATACGCTTGGTGCGATCGATGAGGATGAATTCCTGCGTCGTATGGAACTTCATATGGACGAATTACCGGAGCATATGACAGAAGAACATAATCGCAGAGTTGTGCTGGAATTGATCGAAAAACGTCGTCGTCATATTGCCAGACAGCTGCAACAGGACAATCCTGAGATTTTAGAGAAATTGAAGGCTAGCCGTGTGAAGTTGGAAAAACGTCTGGAAAAACAACAGCCGGAGGCCGCAAAACGGCTGCGCCGGCTGGAAGAAAAACTGCATCATAAATAAAACAATGGTTTAGAGACGGAACTGCGATCCAATCCCCGAAATGCAATTAGAGATGCAAATAATATCTAATATACGAAAGGGATCAGAGGCGGAAACGATATCCGACGCCCCAGATCGTTTCAATATATTTTGGCTTTGAGGTGTTTTCTTCGATCTTTTCGCGTATTTTTTTGATGTGTACGGTAACGGTTGCAATGTCACCGACAGATTCCATTTCCCAAATCTTCTTAAAGAGTTCTTCTTTGGAGTAAACATGGTTTGGATGTTCTGCCAAAAAGGTGAGGAGATCAAACTCTTTGGTGGTAAATGTTTTCTCTTCACCGGCAAGAATGACGCGGCGGGCTGTTTTATCAATAACCAGATCGCGGATCTCAATGACTTCATTTGTCTCCTGCCCGGCAGAGGTGAGCCGTTTGTAGCGGGACAGGTGCGCTTTGACGCGAGCTACCAGTTCGCTTGGACTGAACGGTTTGGTCATGTAATCATCAGCCCCCAGACCTAAACCGCGAATCTTATCAATGTCTTCCTTTTTGGCGGAAACCATAATGATCGGTGTGTTTTTCTTTTCACGGATCAGCTTACAGATCTCGAAACCATCCATGCCGGGTAACATCAGATCCAGTAAGATCAGGTCGAAATCTTCATCGATAGCTCTGGCAGCACCCTCACTGCCCTCATGTTCGATCTCTACATGAAATTCGCTTAATTCTAAATAATCTTTTTCTAATTCTGCAATGGCAGTGTCATCTTCAATGATCAAAATATTGCTCATGAATGTACCTCCTTAGGATAAATCAGTGTTTTTTGCTTTTTTCAGGGTAAATATAATGCTCGTTCCAACGCCTTCTACACTTTCAGCCCACACTTTACCGCCGTGTGCAGAAATAATCTGCTCGACGATGGAGAGTCCCAGACCGCTTCCACCTGTTGATGAAGTTCTAGAGGCATCGGCGCGGTAAAATTGTTGGAATATATATGGTAAACTGGCTGCGGCAATGCCGGGACCTTCATCCTCAATGTGGATCCGTATAAATTCGTCTGGTGGCAATGCAGGCTCAATCTCGGAACCGTCCTTGTTGAGCTGTCGATACAATGGCGGCTGCTCCGGTTTGGAGGGTTCTTCGGTGATAATAACGTGCAGGGTAGACGGTGAATGATCCATATATTTTTCAGCATTATTCACGATGTTAAAGATCACTCGTTTTAATTTCTCGGGATCTGCCATCACCTTGGTGTCTGGCGGCGTAGAGTTAAACATGGACAATGTCATGCCGTAACTCTGCAGATCAAGGGAAAGATCTTCCATACAATCCGTAAAGTAATCGGACAGATTGATTGGAATGAGATCATAGTGAAGTCTGCTCTGTTCCATTTTGGCAAATAGAGAAAGTTCTTCGACCAAATAGGTCATATCGTTTGCCTTGGCATAAATGGTATGCAGATATTTGTGCTGCATTTCCTCGGTGCCCGCTATGCCGTCCAACAGTCCTTCGGAATACCCTTTGATCGCTGTTAATGGCGTCTTTAGATCATGAGATACGTTGTTTAGCATTTCACGGGTGGCGTCTTCGTAATGAATACGTTCATCCATCATAGATTTTAAGCGGATACGCATTTCCTCAAATTCCTGACATAATTCACCAATTTCATCCGACGATATCGGATGGATCGGGTAATCCAGATTACCGGTACCAATTTGAATCGTGGCAATGCGCAGTATGCTGATCGGATATGCGATACTTCGATAGAGCCAGATCACGAGGAGCAGCGCGGTGATCAAAATGATCGCTAAGAAAGAGTAGATCAGATCAAATATCGCTTTTTTCCAATGAGGTGCCAGAGATGCTAAATTGGTCACCAAAAAGAGCTGTCCCTGTGTTCCGTTGGAGAAGTAAAAGTCTTTTTTCTTAGTTACCATTGAAGCACCTTGATCCATATATACAATGTTATCGGTACCTTTTTCATATTTAATAAAGCCTGGGAGCGTTTCCATTCTTTTGTGCTGCTTAGAATTGCCGGTGAATGTTACTTTACCGTCTATTTTCAAAATGAGGAACGAGTCGCGGCTTGCCAAATGGTCATTTGCTTTCTGGAGATAATCAGTATCGTAAAAGCGATCCGGGTTCTGGTCTGCCGTCTGCACTAGGGCAACATAGTCGTTCATCGTTACATTAAAGATGATCGTGATCGGATTGAGAGATAATTCGTAGTCCGAAGATTCAATATCGTAGTTGCTTTTGAGAAATGTTGTCTGTCGTTCCATCACGAAGTGTACACAAAGTACGCTCATGCCAAATGGAAATAAGATCATGATCAAAAAGGCAATAATAAGTTTGGTACGAATCTTCATAGTCAATCCCCCACAGTGGTCATGAAACCACTATCGTAAAGTTAATTGCTGGTTTCTTTGCTGATCGTGTGTACAAGTTTGCTTGGCTCGTAATTGTCGGTTCCAAACAGTTCTTTGTGCAGTTTCTTTACATTGGATACGAGTGTCGTTGGGAAGTCATAATATATACCGTCCCGCCCGCGGTGACAGCTTAATTTGTACGGAAATCCCTGTTGATCGCCAATCTCATAAAAAGGCAGGTACTTCATGAGTGACAGGATGTCCGATGTCGATAGGCTGGTGTATATCTGCGGAAAGATCTTATTCATGGCAGAGATCAGCGCAGTAGGACTCGATTTTTTTGCCTTGGCAAAAATAGCCTGAAGGACGGTTCGCTGTCGTTCTGCACGGGTGAAATCGCCACCCTTTGTATAGCGTACGCGGCAGTAGCCGGTAGCCTGTACGCCGGTCACTGTCTGTTTGCCGGGATGCTTGATCTTGGTATATTTTTGACCATTGATCTTCGCAACGTCGTGACCATAGGCGTTTACCCATTTTAACTCTTCTTTTTTGATCGTGAGTTCAACACCGCCCAATTCGTCAATAACATTCGTTAAAGCACTAAAGTTTACCGTGACAAAATCTTTAATATTCAGATCAAAGTTTTTGTTGAGTGTATTGACGGCAAGATCAGGACCGCCATACGCATAAGCGTGGTTGATCTTAGTGCAGCCATGATCATGGATCTTTACATAAGTGTCCCTGTAAATGGACACTAACTTGACGTCGTGTGTTTTATTATTAATGCTTGCTACGATAATGGAATCACTTCGTGTATTCTTTCTTAGGTCGTTGGCACGGGAATCCACGCCGAACAGGGCAATATTGGTGTAATTCTTGATATTTGCATCCTGTTCCCCGCAAAGTGTCACATCTGATAGCGGATGATTTTCAATCGTATTCAGTGATTTTACCAAATAAACAAATATAACGCCGACACATAAAGCAACGATCAGTAAAAGGCATAGTAAAAAACGGCGGATCGGATGGCGGCGTTTCTTATTACGTCTACCTGCTGCACCAACAGAGCGCATATCACGTCTGCGGCTGTCTGTTACATTGCCGGAGCGTGCGTTATGACTGCGGCTGCCGGTTGAGTTGCCCGATCTCGTAGTTTGTCTGCGTGTTGCGTTGGTACCTGATCTTTTTGTCGAACCAGTCTGACGAGCTCGTCTGACCGGCTCGCTGTAATCTTCATCCTCATAATATCCCGCGCTGCGGCGTGTTGCATAGTCAGCGTTGCGTCTGCGGCGCACCGCCTCCTGCGTACGCTCATTGCGGCGACGGTAATCTTCATAATCCTTTGCCATACCTCTATCAAACCCTTCCTCTTGTTATTAATAGGCATTTTTGTTGGTGTTGCGTCCAAAGAATGTTAAAAACAGTATTTTAAAATCCAACAAAAGTGTCCAGTTTTCTACATAATATAAATCGCATTCAATACGTTTGGTAATGGATGTGTCCCCGCGGTATCCGTTTACCTGTGCCCAGCCGGTCATACCGGGGCGAACCTGATGCTTGATCATATAACGCGGGATCTCTTCCTTAAATTTATTGACAAAATATGGTCTTTCCGGTCGAGGACCAACGAGACTCATATCACCCTTCAGCACGTTAAAGATCTGTGGAAGCTCATCCAAATTGGTCTTACGCATAAATTTACCAATGCTGGTAACACGAGGATCATTGGCTGTTGTCCAAGCCTTTTTCTCAGCAGACTCTTCCTGCACACGCATAGAACGGAACTTGTACATGGCAAATTCACGGTTGTGCAGTCCGACACGTACCTGCTTAAAAATAAGCGGTCCCGGTGAGGTGATCTTGATGATAAGAGACAACAGTAACATTGGAATGGCAAATATGATCAGAGCCACAACGCCGCCAAACAGATCAACGATACGCTTGATCGCATTGTTAAAGGAGGAACTAAGCGGCACATGACGCACATGAATGACAGGGATGCCATCCAGATCCTCTGTATATGGTTTTGTCGGGATGATATGATTATAATCCGGGATAAATTTTGTATGGATTCCCGATTTTTCACAGGTTGCCACAATCTTTTCCAATTTGAAAAACTCCTGGATGCGAAGTGTGATAGCAATCTCATCGTACTTGTTAGTAGCAAGCAGATCGGCAAGTTGTCTGGTGTTGCCGATCACGTCCACATTTCGGTAAGATTCCCCGACCGGTTTGTTATCGTCCAAAATACCGTGTACATAATAGCCCCATTCCGGGTGAGCACGAAGACGGTCGATATAGCCCTCTGCCATACGGCTGTATCCAACCAATAGGATATGTTTTAGGTTTTTGCCGCGTTTGCGCAACAGCTTCAATATGCTCATTACGATCAGACGGAAAATGTAATCTGCAGTCAGGTTGATCATAATAAACATGGTCAAAAACAGACGGGCGTAATCAGTCTGTTTGATAAAGTACAAAATTGCTGTACCATATACGATACCAAACAGGTTTGCCTTGATCAGGCAGTAAAGCTCATGACGTTTGCTGTTGGTTCGCTTTGGATCATATAAGCCGCAGAAACGGTATATAATGATAAAACATGGGATCAAAAATACCAATGTGTTGAGATATTGATCCAGCCGCAAATAATATCCGATGGGCGGACTGATAATGTGGTGACGGATCAACGGACTCCAAAGCTCGTTAAAACGCAGTTCGTAAGACAGCAGGAATGCTGCTGCAATAATAAGGGCATCTATTATAATATGAAATAAATTCAATAATCGTTGATTTTCTCGTATCAATGTAATATAAACCTCCCGCTTTTATTAATCTATCAGTTACCACAGTATTATAGTATTTTCTTCCATTATTCGCAATATCCAACTGGGATTTAACTTTTTCTTAAAGAAGTTTTCACAATAAGAACACAAATCACTGGTAGACTTACAGTCAGAAACTAAGAACAGCACATGAGGTTCTTAGTTGTAAATGGTTAGAGCGTATGAGATACATTCGACAATCTGACCGACGAAAAATGTACGCTCGGAGTGACTCGTTTTGAGAAGATACCGAGAGGACGTAAAATAGAAATGGAGGGTTAGATATGGAAGAGAACAAAAGAACAGATTCAGGATACACAGGTGAGTACGGTAATCCGGTGGAGCACAACGATGCACCACAGGTAGAAACAGAAAATGCGGCGGCTTACAGTGAGACAGCGCAGTCTGCTTCTGAGCAGGGCGCAAGCGCACAGGCAGAGCAGAGCAGTACTTACAGCTACTCTTACAAGAATGGAGAGGGCACAAGCACACACTCCGGAGATTATTATGGCGGTGGAGCTGCACAGCCAAATAATGAATCTGCGCAGCAAAGCGGAGCCGGTCCACAGCAAATGAATGGTTACGGTTCACAGATGAACGGTGGCCCACAGCAGATGAACGGCGGTCCACAGATGAATTTCAGACAGCCGAACCAAAAACCACCGAAAGTAAAGAAACCAAAACAGCCGGGCAGCGTAAGTACCGGAAAGAAAATTGCATTTTGCATTGCATGTGCCGTTATCTTTGGTGTTGTTTCAGGAATATGTTTCCAAGGCGTTCGCTATGTAACGAATCGCTTCCTGCCTACGACAACATCATCTACCACGAAATTGCAGTCAACAACAGACGGTAAGAGTGCGAGCACAGCACAGAGCACCTCTTCTCCTTCGACTACGCAGACAGGAACCACAGACGTTTCCGGTATCGCGGAGCAGACTATGCCGGCAATCGTTGCTATCACAAGCACTTCACAGGGTGCGAACTATTATGACTTGTTTGGACAGCAGTATCAGGGACAGGATACGACCAGTGCCGGTTCCGGATTTATTGTAGGACAGAATGATAAAGAATTGCTGATCGCAACCAACAATCATGTTATAGACGGTGCAAAGACAATTTCTGTACAGTTTATTGATGAGCAGATTTACGAGGCAACGGTAAAAGGAACAGACAGCAGCAATGATCTGGCTGTTATCGCAGTACAGACATCTAAGATCAAAGAGAGCACGATGAACAAGATCCGCGTAGCTGATCTTGGCGATTCGAGCAAGATTAAAGTTGGTGAGATGGCAGTTGCTATCGGTAACGCACTTGGTTATGGTCAGTCGGTAACGGTTGGTTATATTAGTGCAAAAGATCGTGAAATTTCAGAATCTGAGAGTGGCAGCTCCAGTTCTTCCTCCTCTAATACGATCAAGGCAATTCAGACCGATGCAGCTATCAATCCTGGTAACAGTGGTGGTGCTTTGATCAATATGCAGGGGCAGGTTATCGGTATTAACTCTGCTAAGATCGCAGCTTCTGAAGTAGAAGGTGTTGGATATGCGATCCCGATTTCCGTCGCAAAACCGATCATTGAGGATCTGATGAATAAAGAAAACCTCAAAGATAGTGAAAAAGGCTATTTAGGAATCAGCGGAAGAACGGTTTCTGACGAGATGGCAGCCTACAATATGCCAAATGGTGTTTATGTTGCAGAAGTATCTAAGAATGGTGCGGCAGACAAAGCAGGCATCCAGAAAGGCGACATCATTACATCCATTAATAATATGGAAGTCCGTTCTATCGAAAGTCTGCAGGAAAAAGCCAATAGCTATAAAAAGGGAACTCAGGTAGAGATCATTTTGCAGAGAAGTGATTCTGGAACGTATAAAGAAAAGAAAGTGAAAGTTACACTGCAAGGTTCCAGTTCATTAAACGGTTTAAGTTCCGGCAAATCGTCCAACAATGACAGTCAGAGCGGCAATTCCGGCAACAACAGCCAGAATGGTAACAACGGTCAGAACGGCAGCAATGGCAACAGCGGTCAGAATGGCAGCAATGGTAACATCGGCAACAACGGCAACAACAGCCAGAATGGCAACAATGGTAACAACGGAAATTCCGGCAGCGACAGCGGATCCGGCAACGATTGGTTCGGATTTGGAGATTTGTTTGGTAACTAATAGATACATGATAGAAAGACTCTAATAAGAAACTCAAACTTTGCACATCCAAAGCTGCTGTCCGATCACATATTGCTTGTTATGTCAGTAATAAATATGATATTTTGCAGCCGACAAGCTAACTTGTTCTGCCGTCAGCGAACTAAGATAATTGCCGCAGAACGCAGAGTTTTTGTGTGATTTCTTATTT
>ERZ780223.349-NODE-349-length-53387-cov-7.882247_pt1 | contig 53387 bp, 51 predicted proteins | sample MGYA00511016_ERZ780223 | MGnify/ENA primary metagenome ERZ780223 (study PRJEB29588, sample SAMEA2159032) | human gut metagenome | biome: human gut; feature: human-associated habitat; material: faeces | place: Denmark | collected 2008/2010 ... | reverse complement strand
TTCCAAATCTTTATAATAGATTCTTTGCGACATTGAAAACACCTTCATAAGACAAATCCTCCTGTTCTATCTGACTTTATTATACTATATTTAATGCAAGCTTAATAGATAGATTTGAGACTTTCTAATTTATTTTATTTGTATTATTATATCATTAATGTGAATATGTGATATTTTACTGTATTCTCACATGTTCACATTAAATTCACATCAGAACTGTATTTTTATTCAATTTAGAATGGTTTCATTCTATACTTCAATTATGGATACTATCCTAATTGAAACTCTATCACTTTTAGATTGTGATGTTTTGTTGTTTTTTTACATGCAAGATTTTCCTGTCCCGAAACCAAAATCTTAATATACAAAAAAAGCCGAGGAATTTCCCCGGCCTTTGCGCATTCAAATACGCGACAAACGAATTGAAAACCGGGTCACATTTTTTAACATATACATTTGCATCATTGACATCATCATTGTTTTCATTTTCGTTTCCTCCTTGCATGTTTGTATTCTACAAGAAGGTTTAGCTATTGTCTAATTGTTAAATTTTTGAAGCAGTAATAAATTTTATTTATTACTAAAATATTCTTTCATTGTTTGAATATACGTATTCCCAATCCCACTTAAAACCGTATATTTTCGAGTGATATATCCTATTTCCATCATGGAATTTGGATTTTCTACATTAGCCTGGTACGGAACAACTACATAGTCATCCCCATTTAAATCTTTACTAATGATCCCAGAACATAAAGTATATCCATTCAGTCCTCTCATTAAATTCAGCATCGTAGCACGATCATTCACTTGAATCTTTCTTGGGAATTCATTTTCAACCAATATCTCCTCTGCCGTATACATCGAAGGATTATCCCCTTGATCAAATGTCATATTAGGATATGGTAATAATTCTTCATACGTAATTGATTTTTTCTTGGCAAGAGGATGTCCCTTATACAAATACACAAAGGCATCGCAATCGGCTAATTTATGAAATTCTAAATTCCATTCATCAAATTGTTTCATCATAAAATGACGATTGTAGTTCGATAAATATAAGATTCCTATCTCACTTAAAGAATTACCCACATCTTCAATGACATGCATTGTCTTTGTTTCACTGATTGCAAAATCATATTTAGAAGTTCCATATTTTTTTACAGTATCCACAAATGCTTTAGTCGCAAACGAATAGTGTTGACAAGATACGCGAAACTTAATTCTTCTTAAACTTTCATCTTCATATCGATTCTTTAATAATTCATATTGTTGATAGAGTTGTCTTGCGTACGTTAAAAACTCTCGTCCTTGTTGCGTTACAGTGACTCCATGACTTGTACGATTAAAGATTTGAATATTTAGTTCTTTTTCAAGCGATTGAATGGCAGACGTTAAAGTTGGTTGTGACACAAAAAGTTTTTCAGCCGCTTTATTCATAGTTTTCTCATCGGATACCGTTAATACATAGAGCAATTGTTGAAGCGTCATTTTCAGTCTCCTTTTATTTATATTATTTTAATGAATATTAATTAATTTTCAAGAAGCCAAAATAAAAGAGCTTGATAAGCTCTTAAAGTAATAGGTTAATTTTCCTTTTGATGTTCTACATGCCAAGCATGATCCTCTTTAACTTTCGCAAGTTCTTCTGGATTTTCAAATAATTCGAGTGCTGTCCAAGCCAATGCTTTTGCCCCTTTGACAATCGCATCCATTGCCTTTTGGCTACATGAAGCATTTACCATATCTTGACTATGTCCTGCAATCTGTACATCCGTAATACTAATATGTGGTTGAATCGTAGGTACAACCTGACTAATATTACCTACATCACTACTTCCAGGCATAACCACATCTTCTACATGTTTTACAGTATTACCAAGTTCTGTAATATATTTTTCATAAATCGCATCTAAAGAAGGTGTTAACACCATATTTTCTACAAGGTTTTGATACAACTTCATACTCGATGTACAACCCGTCTGTAAAGCGGAACCCTTCACAATATTCTCTACTTTTTCGTATAACTCATGTAATGTATCAATATCAGCAGCACGAATATAATATTTAGCCTTTGTGTATTCTGGAATGACATTAGGCGCTGTTCCTCCCTCAACAATCACACCATGAATACGAATGCGATCGGTTAGTTGTTGGCGTAAAACACCAATGGCTGCATATGTTAAGATTTGCGCATCCAACGCATTGATTCCATCTTGAGGGCAGCCTGCTGCATGAGCGGGTTTTCCCCAGAATTCAACATCAACAGGTGCACACGCATAATTACGCGTACTTAATCCATCTTCACTACCTGAACCTGGATGAACACATAAGGCAAAATCCACATCTTTTAAATAACCCTTCTTTACAAATGAGCCTTTAGCACTTCCATTTTGTCCACCCTCTTCTCCAGGTGTTCCATATACACGTACTTCTCCTCCAATTTGATCCACTATACTTTTTAAAGCAGCACCGGCAAGTGAAGAAGTAGCGCCAAATACATTATGACCACAACCATGGCCTAAACCTGCAAGCGCATCATATTCTGCAAGAAAAACAACCGTAGGACCTGGTTTATTGCTTTTGTAGGTTGCCGCAAAGCCTGTACGATGTCCTGCCGCTGGTAATTCAATCTCAAATCCTTCTTTTTTTAATTGTTCACTCAATGTTTGTGAAGCAAAATATTCAAAGTCACTGACTTCTGGCTTGGCATGGATTGCCAAAGAAATATCTTGATATATTTTTGCGTTAGTATCTATAAATTGAGAAATTTGATTCTTTAATTCTGACATAAAATAGTTCCTCCTAAAAGTTGAATCTATTGTACAAAGAACAAGTGTTATATTCAAATTCTATTTATTTATATCTGGCTATAAATTATTTTTATATTTAACCAAAAAAGAAAAACGGCATAGCCGCTTATTCTTTCGTTAGATCCTCACCAAAATACTTGATAGAAATCTTAGATAAAGTTCCATCTTCTTTTAGTTCTTTTAAAGCCTTGTTTACAGCTTTCTTTAAAGAGGCATTATCATCCCCTTTTACCATTGGAATCGCATAGGGTGTAGATTCTTTGGATTGATCGACAATTTTAAATGTAGTATCCTTTGTCGTTTGAAGATAATCATTGATCGAAGTAGCTGCATTGATTGTCGCATCTACACCACCACTCTTCACAAGATCCATACATTTCGTTAAATCATCAACACCTTTTACGGTTGCCCCATAATCTTCACCCAATTCCATATAGGTAGATCCAATCGAATTGGCCGTTGTCTTTCCTTTTAAATCACCAAACGAAGTAATGGTCGTATTATCATTACGAACAACTAAGACTGTATGATCATATGCATAAGGTGTAGAAAAATCAAACTTCTTTTCTCTTTCCTTTGTGATATCGACACCATTAATAACTAAATCATATGTGCCAGTAGATAGTCCAGTTAATAATCCATCCCATTTACCTTCCACAATATTGGCTTTTACACCTAATTTCTTGGCAATATTCTTAGCAACTTCCACATCAACACCCACCAATTTATCATCCTTATCATGATAAGAAAATGGTTGCCAATCGCCTTCTAAACCAATTGTGATTTCACCTTTATCTTGAATCGTAGCTAAATGATCCTTACTAGATCCACATCCTGCTAAAGTAAATACCATAGCTGCACTTAATAAGCCTGCTAATAATTTTTTCATGTTACAGTTCCTCTTTTCTTAAAAATTCTTTTGTTCGTTCTTGTTTCGGATTTTCAAAGAAATCCTTTGAATTACCCTCTTCAACAATTTTTCCTTCTTCCATCAAAATCACATGATTAGAAACATGTTTCGCAAAAGACATCTCATGCGTAACCACAACCATAGTCATTCCTTCATTGGCTAATGTTTTCATTACACTTAATACTTCTTGAATCAATTCTGGATCCAGTGCTGAAGTTGGTTCATCAAAATAAATAATGTCAGGGCTTGTAGCTAATGCTCTTGCGATTGCGACACGCTGTTGTTGTCCACCCGATAATTGTGAAGGATAATGATTGGAACGATCTTGCATTCCTACTTTTTCAAGCATCTGCATACCAATTAAATCCGCATCTTCTTTAGAAACATTTCTAGCTACAGTAAGACCTAACGTTACATTTTGTAGGGCTGTTTTATTCGCAAATAAATTGTAATTTTGAAATACAAATCCCGTATGCTTTCTAAGATCTGCAATTTCCTTCTTTGATGTATTTGATAAATCATAAGATTGATCTTTAAAGGTCATTAATCCTACATCCGCTGTCTCTAAATAATTCATACAACGAAGTAAAGTTGTCTTACCTGATCCTGAAGGACCTAATATCGCAACAACATCCCCTTTATTTACGGTCAGATCAATGCCTTTTAAAACATGTAACTTTCCAAACGATTTATGAATATCTTTAATTTCTAATAAAGCCATACACTATCTCCTTGCCTGATAATAATTCAGCTTCTTTTCACCCCAAGACTGTAACCAAGTTAAAACTGTACAGAAAACCAAATAGACTAAAGCTACTTCGATATATAGCTGCATAAATTGATAGGTTCTTCCGGCAATTCTTTCTGTCTGCATAAACATTTCTGTAACAGTAATATTGGCAGCTAAAGATGTATCTTTAACAAGTGAAATCAAGTTATTAAACAAAGATGGAAAAGCACTTCGAAAAGCTTGTGGTAAAATAATATGCATCATGATCTGCATATAGCTCATTCCTACACAGTATCCGGCTTCCATTTGTCCTTGTGATACACTTTCAATCGATCCACGAATAGTTTCAGCACAATACGCACCTGTATTTAATGAGAATACAATAAGAGCTGCAGTAATAGCCGATATTCTCACACCAATTGACTGCATACCAAAATACATAATAAATAATTGTACTAACATGGGTGTTCCTCTAAATATCCATATATAGAATTGAACAACATATTTCAAAACTGGTACTTTCGCATATTGGATCATGGCACATACAATAGCTAAAAGCATTGCGATAATAAATGATACGAGCGCAAGTGGTAATGTCATTATAATTCCTGATATAAATATTTTTGGGAATGATTCTAAAAACAATTCCATTCTTTCCCTCCTTAAAATCTTTTTATTAGTTTACACCCTAAAGCAAACTTTAGGTCAACTAAATCAATCCAAACGATTTTAATATCGTTAACCAGAATGTAATACTAAAAGCACTAAGCAATGTTGTTAACATCACAACACTTGATGTTAAAACACCTTTATGACCCATACTTTTAGCCATCACAAAGCCAGATACGGTTGTACTAGAACCGCACATAATCAAAATGGCAACTAAAGCTTGATTTCTAAATCCCAATAGAGCAGCAATTGGTAAAAAGAGAGCACAAAAACCAATTAACTTCATAAATGTACAGAATAAGGATGGTTTTAATTCTCCTTTTGCCTGATCAAAATCAAAAGTGGCCCCCATCGCCATTAAGCCTAGTGGTGTTGCCGTACTTGCGATCATTGAAATCGTTTTATTGATAACTTGAGGCAATTGAAATGGTAATAAACTAACAAGTATACCTGCAACAATACCTAGAATCAGAGGATTCTTTAAAATTCCAACAAACGTCTTCTTATAGTTAACCTTTGATTGTTCAGCCTTAAAGAAAGATAGAATCACAACAGATACTACGTTATAAACAAATACAACACTCATCAACATCAATGGGGCCACACCTACGTCTGGATAAATATTCGATGTTAATGCAAGACCTAATAAGGCAGCACTACTTCTGTAACAAGCTTGAATAAATTCACCTTGAATTGTTTTATCTTTTAAACGTAATGAAAATAATATAGACAATAGAATACTAATTAGAGTAGATACAACACAAAATACGACAAACTTTGTATCCCAAAGATCTTTAAAATTAGATTTAGACACATCGACAAACAACAATAGTGGCAATGATACTTTAAAGACAAATGAATTTAGTTTGGATGCCAAAGCATCTTCTAAAATATTCATTTTATTTAAAAAATAACCGACAACCATCAATAGAAAGATGGGAATCGTTGCATTTAAGCTAAATAATAAATTTTCCACAAAATCCCTCCAAAACTTTCTTAAAATTTTAGCACAAATATTGGATAATATGCACTAAAACACTTATATGTGACATTATTATCAATCTGTAACTTGTATGTAAGCGGTTTAACTCGTAAAATGAAATTAACAAGTATACAAGGAGGAAATAATACTTATGGCAAATCGTTTTATTTTAAATGAAACAAGTTATCATGGTGCTGGAGCCATCAAAGAAGTGGTTACAGAAATTAAAGCACGTGGATTAAAGAAAGGTTTAGTTGTTACAGATAAAGACTTGATCAAATTTGGTGTAGCTACTAAAGTTACAGACTTATTGGATGAAGCTGGACTTCCTTACGAAATCTATGATGAGGTTAAGGCAAACCCAACTGTTGAACAAGTTAAAAATGGTGTACAAGCTGCCAAAAATGCAGGTGCTGACTATTTGATCGCTATTGGTGGTGGAAGCCCACAAGATACTTGTAAAGGTATTGGAATTATCTTGGCTAACCCTGAATTTGAAGATGTTGTTAGCTTGGAAGGTGTTGCTCCAACTAAAAACAAATCAATTCCAGTTATCGCAATCGCTACTACAGCAGGTACAGCAGCCGAAACTACAATCAACTATGTAATTACAGATACTGAAAAGAAAAGAAAATTCGTTTGTGTAGATGCTCACGATATTCCTGTTGTTGCGATCATCGACCCAGAAATGATGTCAAGTATGCCAAAAGGTTTAACAGCAAGTACTGGACTTGACGCATTAACTCACGCTATTGAAGGATATACAACTTTAGCCGCTTGGGAACTTGCTGATACATTAAACTTAAAAGCAATCGAAATCATTTCAAGAAGCTTACGTGCAGCATGTGCTAACGATCCAAAAGGACGTGAAGACATGGCTTTAGGACAATATATGACAGGTATGGCATTCTCTAACGTTGGTTTAGGTGTTGACCATGGTATGGCTCACCCATTAAGCGCATTCTACGGAATCCCTCATGGTGTAGCTTGTGCTACATTACTTCCATATGTTATGGAATTCAACAAAGATTACACAGGTGAAAAATTTAGAGAAATCGCTCGTGTAATGGGAGTTGAAGGTGTTGATGAAATGTCTCAAGAAGAATATCGTCAAGCAGCTATCGATGCCGTTATTCAATTAAGTAAAGATTGCGGAATTGCTCAAAGCTTAAAAGAAATCGGTGTTAAAGAAGAAGACTTACCAACATTAACGGATTCAGCAATGGCAGACGTTTGTACAGGTGGTAACCCTCGTCCATGTACAAAAGAATTAATCTTCGACTTATATAAATACGCATTTAACGGAAGAGACTAATTATATATTGAAAGGCAAATGTTTGCCTTTCTTTTTTTGTGCAAGAAAAAAAAGATGAGAATCATCTCATCTTAACGATTTACATGAACATAGCCAATAAATGGTTGCCCACATGCTACACTTGTTAAAACAGTTTGGTTACCTAGCCATCCACCATGAACAGCTTGACCATTACCAACATATAAGGCAACATGTCCTTGATATACACAAATATCACCTGGAACTGGATTATTTGTCAATGTACCTAAACTTAAATAAGCTGTGGGTGCGCCGTGGAAATGAATTCCAACGGCAGCTAAAGAATTTGTGACTAACATTGTGCAATCTTGATATACACCAATCTGAGCTAATGCAGCATCCGCAATTCTTTGATAAAAACTCTTTTCAACATGAACTGTAATATTTTTTTCACTTACATTACCGGCTGTATCTTTGGCTTTAATCGTTGTTGTGAATGTTCCTACATCAGACGTATTGATATTGTCCGTTAATTGAATCGTTCCTTCTTCGTTTAAAGAAACATAGCTATTGATATCAAAAACTTCATTTTGTTCAACTGTAAGAACATCTTCACAAGTAATTTCAGGAGCTGTAGTATCTTGTACTTTTACTTTTACTTCAGCACTATGTTTTTCACTTGTTTGTTTATTTTCTCCCTCAATAGAAATAGTTTGTTTTCCAATTGCATCGATATCTAAATCTTTAACTTTTACCTTATAATTCTTTGATTCATATACAGAAACATTTTTTGTTTTCTTCTTAAATTCTACATTCGCATATTTTTTATGTAATTCTTTTTTAAATACAGATTTCATGGAATCTGCATCTTGATATTCGACTTTATAAGCTGGTGTGTTTTCCTTTGCTGCAACATTTGTAACGCCTCCAAATGTAGATGTAGCAATAATCAAACTTACGAATGCTTGGACTAATTTTTTCATAGTTATGGGCCTCCTCCTTGCTCACACAATTAAAGAGGCTACACTATTTAGTCCAAAGTGTCAAAAGAATACCCGTATTTCCCACAATTTAACATATTAATTTGTTTTAATTTACCATTATTAACAAGTCTGTCCCATTTTTTTTGCACTTTTTAGTAGAAAAAAGAACTACAAAAAGGACCCGAACAAGTTAATGTTGTCCAAGTCCAATACGAGCTACAATACGTTTTAAAACTTATACCGCACTTTAAATTATTGTAGATAAAATCCACCTAACTCCACCAAAATTTATAATGCTAATATAAATTATTGATTGTCAGATTCTGCCTGTCTGCTTTTTAAGATTTCCTTTGCTTCTTTAACAGTGATTGCACTCGAATCCGTTTCACTATTCAAGTAGATCTCTTTATCCCCATTTTGTAAGTAAGCTTCTCCACCTAGAAAGCCATCTCCTAATGGAATCACTTTTTCATCATCATCACATCCAGGAAAATAGCCTACATCCTCATTTGCTTCATTCACTTCTTCAACATTGACTGGCTCTTCACTCGATCTTGCAAAAACTGGATAAGCTATAACAGCAACTAAACCAATAAACAAAGGAATTAATAATCGAATCTTTTTCATTGTTTCACCTCCCATCCATTAATCTTCATCCTCTAAATATGATGCTTTTTCGATTTCTTTAGCCTGCTTCACTGTGATAATTCGATCCCCATCCTGTAAATTAGATTTATCCACATCTGATCCATCTTCATTAAGTAAATAGCCACCACCTTTTACTAGAACAATATGCTGACTATTCTTCAATCCTTTAAATTTAAAATCCACATATTGTTGAGCCTGTACCTCTGATTCAACATCAAAATTTATAGTAGGACCTTCTACTTGGATAGGCTCATGATAACTTGCTGCAAATGCTTTAAAGGTACAAACTGTTACAACAGCAGATAAACACAAAATATACATCGTTCTCTTTTTCATAAGTCTTTTCCTCCTTCTTTTTTTGCGAAAACGTTTTCCTATCTTCATTATATTCCGATTGCATATTTTTGCAAGCGTTTCGTATTTTAAATTATATTGCATATTTTTAAAACAATGTTAAAATTATATTGGGTGATAATTATGATACAACTAACAAAAAAAGAAAGAAGTGTTATGGACATTCTATGGGACAGTCACATTGAAATGTCAGCAAGTGAAATTAGAGAAACCTCTAATGAGGAATTGAGTATTTACACTATCCAACAAGCTTTGCGCCATTTATTAGAAGTACATTTTATTGAAGTATACGACATTGCCTTCAACAACAAATCTCTAACACGTAAATATAAGCCACTCGTATCACAAGCTGAATATGTAGATTCTTTTATCAACAATGATACAAGACTTCAATTAGCCAGTAACTTTGTCAATAATACGGATGATTTAAAAGAATTAGAAAAACTTCAAAAACTCATCGAGAAAAAATTAAGAGCATTAAAATGACATTTTCCTTGACTTCATTCTTCTCCGGATTATGCAATGTTACTTTATTCATAATGTGTTTTGGATTTATACTACGACATAAAAAGGCATATAAATACTTTCGTACAGATGCACTCTTATTAATCATATGTCTGATTTTTATTCGCTTACTGTTTCCGCTTGAACATAAACATATGATCTATATTCCAATCCAAAAAGTAATGAATCCACTTTTGGATTTCTTCAATCAAACATATATAGTAAAGCTTTTGATCTTATTATGTCTTATGGGAAGTGCAATCTTTTTGATCTACTTCATAAAAGATTATATTCATACAGAATATATCTATAAAAAAATAATTAAACAAAGTCAAATTGTTGGATATAGACAATCTTATCCTGTATACAAATCGAATTTGATCTATGGACCTTGTGTGATTGGATTACACAAAACTATTTTAATTCCTGAAACTGACTATTCAGAATCGGATTTAAATTCAATTCTTGCACATGAAAGTTACCACATCAAGAAGAATCATAATCTTATCAAAGGCATATTAAATATTATTTGCTGCATATACTGGTGGTTTATCCCCATATATTTCTTCAAAAAATATATTTTCCTATATTTAGAAATGAAAACTGATGATTCTATAATCCAAAATCTTGATGAAAAAGAGAGCTTTGCCTATATGCAGACTCTGATTCAAATTCAGAAGCAATCCTCTCAGAAATCATTCACGTCCTATATTTCTTCAAATGGATTCATTCTTAATTATAGAATCCATTACATGATGAGAGGTCTACACAAAAAGAAAACAAACGCTTTTATTTTGGTTTCAACTATATTGATCTGTTTCTTATCTACCTTTATAAACATTTCTGGATATTATACAAATACTGAGTTAACAGAAAATACTTTTGAGATTACAAATGCAAATGCATATATATTCGAAAACAAAAGCAATCCTCCATCCTTATTATTTTATTTAGATAATCAATATATCTTAGGTGGATATACCAACTTAAAAGAAATACAAGACGAACAAAAACTACCAACATACAAGGATCTTGGAAAAACCCGAAACATTCAATCAATCACAAATACACAGAATACAGTCATCAAGAATTCAAAACAAACTACTTACCGATGGAAATATAAATTAGAAAACGGTTATGTATACAGAAGGCTATATAATGCATGTAAAAACACTTGGGTATCCGATTGGATGTCAGCCTGAAATTTATAACGAAGATTACCACAGTCTTCGTTTTTTTATTCAACAAGGATAACTTAAACATTAGAATGCCTGAAAAAAAAGGACCCAGACAAATAAATATTGTCCGAGCCCAATTTCAGCATTCAACTTTTTGGGTGGTATATGCCACAATTTTAATATATTGGAGAGCAAATTCACCTAACCCATTCAAATTTATCGTACCAAACCTAATAGTTCTTAACGATTAATATTCTAGTTTTTTAACCTTTTCCCAAGTAAATTGAGGATCACCAAAGTGTCCATAGCATGATGTTTTGTGGTAAACTGGCTTTCTTAAATCCAATTCTGAAATGATGTTTCCTACTTCAAAATTGAAGTTTTTCTTAACGATTTCTAATAGTTTTTCATCATCAAATTTACCTGTTCCAAAAGTGTCTACACATAAAGATACAGGTTGTGCTTTACCAATTGCGTACGCAACTTCAACTTCACAACGACGAGCTAAGCCATTGGCAACAATGTTTTTAGCTACATAACGAGAGTAGTAAGCTGCACTACGGTCTACTTTTGTAGGGTCTTTACTAGAGAAGCATCCTCCTCCAATGCGTCCACGTCCACCATATGTATCACATACGATTTTACGTCCTGTAGTTCCTGAATCTCCCCATGATCCGCCTACAACGAAGCTTCCAGATGGGTTGATGAAATATTTTGTGTTTTCATCTAAGTATTTTTCATCAATACAAGGTTTGATAACTTCATTCATAATCAATTCTTTGATTTCTTCTTGTGTAATGTCTTTTGAGTGTTGAGTAGAAACAACGATTGTATCAATACGTTTGATTTCATCATTTTCATATTCAACAGATACCTGTGTTTTTCCATCTGGCTTTAATAAATCTGGATGTTCTCTTCTAACTTTTGTCAATTGACGAGCTAAAAGGTGTGCATAGTAGATTGTTAATGGCATATACTCATCATTTTCATCACATGCATATCCAAACATAATACCTTGGTCACCTGCACAAACTTCATCACGATTTACGGCATTGTGAATTTCAGGACTTTGTTGGTTTACAACAGTATGTACATGATATTCTTCAGTATATCCAATACGTTTGATTTCATTTAATGCGATTGTTTCATAATCCAATTCAGCCTTTGTATTACATTCACCATAAATTAATACAAAATCATCTTTGATTGTACATTCAACAGCCATATTTGAATATGGATCTTGAGCTAATGCAGCATCTACGATCGCATCGGCAATTTGGTCACAGATTTTATCTGGATGACCTTCAGTAACACTTTCACTTGTAAAAATATAGTCTTTCATTTTGTCTCCTCTTCTCTTGCTTATCCATAAAAAAAACATACTTTAAGAAGTATGTTACAAATCTTTATACTTCTTATCGCTGTTAGCAGGACCACCTTAACATATTGTCAGGTTGGCGTGAAGTCAACGAGCTAACTCTCTACTTCAACTCTGGATAATTTTTTACGCATAAAGATTAAAACATGAAACTACAAATAATGCAAGAAATTCATCATCATTATTATACACATATGAAGAAATGGCTAAATTGTATAGCCATTTCTTTCTAATATCCTAATACTTCATCCACTAAAATGACATGAATACGATCAGGTTCCATACTGTTTCTTGTGATAACCAATTGGTCGCAAATACAGCCTTGGGCTAAACAATTTGCACAACTACCCGTAACTTGACACGGCCTATTTCCAGCAAATCGTTGACTATTTATTGGTGCAGCCACATTTCTTACGCGAGAAATTGCACTCTCTACATCTTTTGTCACCTTATTCATACCTACAATCATAATAACATGTCTAGGCCCAAAACATAAACATGACACACGATTACAATGCCCATCCATATTGACTAAAATTCCATCTTCTGTCATGGCATTCGTACTCATTAAATAATAGTCTGCATAAAAACAGTCTCTTTCTAATTTATACTTTTCTTCAGCATCTTTTGCCTGATCACGATTGATAACTTTAAAATTTCTTTTATATAGCTCTTCCTTGATTCCTATTTTATTTAAAGTATCTGAACCTCCCCAACCTACACTTGTACCTGGTTTCATAATTTCAAATGCTAAATCCAAAGCTTCTTGTTTCGAATGCACATAATATCCATTCATATGTCTATTTTTTAAGCCTTGAATCACTTTTTTAGATAATAAATCATTTCGTTTTGTGATCATTTTTTACACCTCGATCCATTCTATTCTATTTACTACAATTGATGTTGGACGATCTTTCTTGCCTTGAATCAAACAAATACGATCTTTTTGGATGTTTTCTTTTTGTTGTTCATACAAACGAGGCATGATAACCGCATCCATTTTACCAGCTTCATCCTCTACACTCATAAAGCACATCCAATCCCCTTTTTTTGTCTTATGTGTTCTAAAAGATGCCACACGCACTAAAATATTCATATATCCATCTCTATTTACCGCATTCAATAATGGAATGCAATTTGGATATTTATGCATACGTAAAGATTGTACAGGATGCTCACTTACATAAAAGCCATATACATATTGTTCTTTTTGCGCTTTTTGAATTGGATTCTCTTTAATTCTTTGAATGCCCGGACGAGACACAATACTAAAATCAAAACGTAAATCATTAGGATCTTCGATTCGTACAATACTTACATAATCCATCAGTTTTCTTAAATTCTCATTTAAAGTTGCACGATTATATCCAAAACAATCCAACGCACCTCCATCAATTAAAATACGTATCGTAGATTCATTGATTTTATACATACTTGCCTTGGCTAAAAAGTCAAATAAATCTGTATACGGCACATGTTCAATAATTGTTGGATAAATTGTTTTTCCTACACCTTTTAAGACTTGTAACGGCATACGAATTGAATTTTGTTCAATCGTATAGAAAGCCTTTGAATGATTAATATCGCATCCATTCACAACAATATTTCTTCTTTTACATTCATAAATGTATTGCGATGTTTTTATACCTGAACCAATGACACTATTTAATAGGCTCTGATAGAAATACAAAGGGTAATTTGCCTTTAAATAAGCCATTTGATAGGCAACTAAACTATAGGCATAACTATGTGATTTATTAAATCCATAACCCGCAAATTGTTCCATGATAGAAAATATCTCATTGGAAACGGAATCTTTGATACGATTCTTTCGTGCACCTAAAATAAATTGTTCCTTTAAATTCTGCATAACATCCAATTTCTTTTTCGACATTGCCTTACGAAGTGTATCGGCTTGCGCCAAACTAAATCCACCAATGACTTGGGCTGTTTGCATAACTTGTTCTTGGTAGATCATGATACCATAGGTTTCTTTTAAAATAGGCTCTAATAAAGGATGTGGATATACAACTTTTGAAGGATCCTTTTTTCTTTCAATATATGTATTAATATGTTGCATCGCTCCAGGACGATATAAGGCAAGGACTACACTAATATCCTCAAATTTATTGGGTTGTATCTTTTGGAGTAAAGATGTAATTCCACTCGATTCCAATTGAAATACACCAAGTGTATTTCCAAGGGATAATAGTTGATATGTTTTCGCATCCTTTAAATTGATTTTCATCATGTCTAAAGAAATATGTTTCTGTTCTTTTAGATTTGTGACAATTTCATGAATCGTTGTTAGATTACGAATTCCCAAAAAATCCATTTTGATCAAACCTAAATCTTCAAGATATTCTGCCGTAAATTGTGTAGCTTGTATATCTCCATCCACACTTACAAGAGGACAAACATTCACAATAGGCTGATCTGAAAGGACAATTCCTGCTGCGTGCAAAGATGTATGGCGTGGTAATCCTTCAATACTTACACACATCTGAAATAATTCAATCAATTTTTGATCTGATTGAATCCTTTTTCGAAATAAAGCATTTTCGTTATAAGCCTGCATTAACGTAATTTTAGGCGTATTCTTTAACATTTTAGAAAGCTCATCCACAATTCTTGCCGGAATATTCATCACACGTCCTACATCACGAATTGCTTGTCTTGCTTGTAATGTATTGAATGTTACAATATGACTCACATGATCCTGTCCATAGAGTTTGCGAACATATCGAATGACTTCATCTCTTCTGTCATCTGGAAAATCCGTATCGATATCAGGCATAGAGATACGTGATGGATTTAAAAATCTTTCAAACAACAAATTATTCTGAATTGGATCAATGTGCGTAATACCAAGACAATATGCAACTAAAGAACCTGCTGCACTACCACGTCCTGGACCCACAAATATATCTTTACTTCTGGCATATCGAATAAAGTCCCAAACAATCAAAAAATAATCAGTAAATCCCATATTGATAATGACACTCAATTCATATTCTAGACGATTCATGTAAACTGCATCTAGATTCCCGTTTAATCGTTTTTCTAATCCCTTTTTACAAAGTTTCACCAAATAATCACTAGAATCAATATGCAGCTTATTTTCAAACACTGGAAGCTTTGATTTTTGAAACGCCATTTGAACATTGCACATTCTTGCGATTTGTTCTGTAGCCAACAAATCACATTCATCATACAACGCTTCCATTTCTTGTGGACTTCTTAAATATCTTTGAAATTGAACATCTAAGCCTTGGTTTTCTATACTTGTTTGTTTGGCAATAGCTCTTAATGCTTGTAATGATTTTACATCTTCACTCTTCTCATAAAGAATACGCGATAGTGCCACACACTTACAATCAAGTTGTTTCAAAATCTTATTGTCGACTCTTTTCTTTCCAGAATCATTCATAGATATGGAAACATAAAAATCCGAAAAAGAATTTTTACATAGTTCTACAAACGCACTTAACTTTTCTAAATCCTGATGTTCAATATATGCACTAAATGTATCTTTTCCATCACTTGAAGTAAGCACAACACAATCTTTGGCATACTTTATAACTTCATCAAAAGATACACTTTCTTTTATGATCGAACTTAATTTATATAAATTCTGTAGACCCATATCATTCTTCGCTAGAAGAATAAAATGAAAGGGCTCTTCATTATAGATGGAATCAACTTCTAAACCAATAATCGCATGGACATTATGTTTTTTACAAAGTTGATAGAACTCCATCGTTCCATACATCACATTATGATCGGTTAAACAAACATGATTATATCCGAGTTGTTTTTGATGAAGAATCATACTTTCTAAACGAATTGGCGATTCCAATAAAGAATATGAACTTCGCATATGTAAGTGAACCATAGAATACCACCTTTCCATTGTAGATATTATAGCATAAGAAAAAGAGATAGCTTCTTAAGCTACCTCTCGATTTGATAAAATTTCAATAATTTGATCGACTTGATCACGCGTTAAGTTTTTGATTCCACTTGCACATTCGTGGCCGCCACCACCAAATTCCATAGCTACATCGCGAATTGGAATATTTCTTGATCTTAAAGATGCACTATAGTGAATTCGATCTTCCATGCGTGTAAATAAAGCCCACATTTCAACACAATCAATACCAGCTAAACAATACACTTTATCTTTGGCATCTGTAAAGTTTAAACCATACTCTTCATAATCTTCACATTCTAGAATCGAATAAAGAAATTTATTTTTAAGAATTGTATGATTTCGTACAACCGTTTCATATCTGTAATCTTCAATCGATTTAGAGAAGTTAAGTTGTTCTACTTTAGTAACATCTACACCTTGTTCAAATAAGTATTTTGCGGCATCAAATGTAGCTGGGCGGACATTATTTGTTGTAAAACGAATGTTATCTGCCGTCAATCCTAAATATAACATTAATGCACTTTCTACAGGAATATTTACTTTATTTTCTTGAAGATATAAAGCTAATAACTCACAAGTAGCACTTGCCTTATCGTCAATCCATTCTTCATCACAAATGGTTTCTACTTGTACGTGATGATCGATACGTATCGATTTTTTTGCGAACTTGTAACGTTCATCATCAATACGTGCAGCATTTGAAGTATCTAAAACAATAGCTAAACTAGAAGCGACTACGTCATCATCTACTTCATCCATCGTTACATTGTTTCTTTGTGATACAGGACAATTACTTCCTAAGCAATATATTTTTTTATCTGGATAAGCACTTTCTAAATAATACTTCAATCCAAATTGAGATCCAATCGCATCCATGTCGGCAAAAACATGTCGAAAGATTGTGATTGTATTAAAATCTTTTACACTTTCTAAAATAGCATTAGGCATTAGCCGTCAAATCCTTGTAGGCATCACGTGCGATAACTAATTCTTCATTTGTAGGTAATAACCATACTTGCATTTTTGATTCAGGAGCACTTAATAATTTTTCAACTCCACGAACTCCATCATTGTCTTCTGGTTTTACAACAACACCAAATGCGGATAATCCATCACAAATTCTTTGACGCATTGCACAGTCATTTTCACCGATACCACCCGCAAAGACGATCGCATCAGCACCACCCATTAATCCATAGTATCCTGATACAACTTCAACAATACGGTTAACGTAAACATTTTGAGTTAAGATTGCACGTGGATTTCCTTCTTTGACAGCTGCTTCAATGTCACGGCCATCACTAGAGATTCCACTTACACCTAACATACCAGATTTTTTGTTCATGATTGTATCCATTTCATCTGGTGTATAACCATATTTATTTTCTAAGAATGGAACGATTGCAGGGTCAATATCTCCGCAACGTGTTCCCATCATGATTCCTCCAAGAGGTGTAAATCCCATTGATGTCTTATAGGATTTACCATTTTTTACAGCTGTGATACTTGCACCATTTCCCAAGTGACAAGTGATGATGTTCATTTCTTCTTGTTTTTTTCCTTGAAGTTCAGCCAAACGTTTTGTCAAATATTCATGACTTGTTCCGTGAGCTCCATAGCGACGTACTTTATCATTTGTATAATATTCATAAGGAAGTGGGAAGATATAGTTTTCTTCTGGCATACTTTGGTGGAATGCTGTATCAAATACAAATGTATGTTTACATTCTGGTAAAGCATCTCTAAATGAACGGTATCCGACTAATGCAGCTGGGTTGTGTAAAGGAGCTAATGCACATAATTCTTCTACTTTAGCTTCTACATCTGCATCTACAGGAACAGAATGAGAGAAATATTCTCCTCCATGAACAACACGGTGTCCAATCGCTTTGATATCTTCTAAGCTATTTACAACTTTGTGTTCGATCAAAGCTTCCATTAACTTCTTAACAGCTACTGCGTGATCTTTGATATCTAAGATTTCCTCAATTTTTTCTCCATTGGCTTTCATTCCAAAAATAGAATCATTCAAACCAATACGTTCAACATTTCCTTGTGCTAGAACTTCTTCTTCTGGCATCTTAAAAACTTGGAATTTCAATGATGAACTTCCTGCATTAACACTCATAACAATCGACATTTTTTGATCCTCCTAAAATATTTCTTTTAATATTTCGATTTGTTCAACATCCTCATGTTGTAAAATCCATGCATCTAATAATTTTTTCTTAGCGACATATCCAATCGCTGCTTCATATTTTTCCAGTAATTTCGTAGCTCGATGAACCGAATCCATCGCCGCTGCACGAGAAATCTCTAGTTCCTCACTTATTTCAGTATAAGAGAAATCTTCTTCATAGTAAAGAGATAAAATCTCTCTTTGACGTTTAGTCAACAAGTCTCCGTATACATCAAATAAATCATTCGCATCTAATTTTGAAATCATTATTCTTCTATACCTTTTGTGATGCCCATCAAGAATGCATTAATATCAAAAGGTCTTAAATCCGCTGGTTTTTCTCCTAAACCTAAGAAGCGAACTGGTAAATGTAACAAGTCTCGAATCGCAAGCACAACGCCACCTTTGGCAGTTCCATCCATCTTCGTTAAAACAATACCTGTTACATCTGTAGCTTCTAAGAATACTTTTGCCTGAGAAATACCATTTTGTCCTGTCGTCGCATCTAGTACCAACCAAACTTCTTGTGGAGCCCCCTCAATTTCTCTTTGAACAACACGATGCATTTTACTTAATTCATTCATCAAATTTGTCTTGTTTTGTAGACGACCTGCTGTATCACAAATTAAAATATCTACATCATTTTCTTTGGCATAACGACAAGCATCGACAAGTACGGAACTTGGATCTTGATTCATTTTTCCTTTTATACAAGGAACACCTAAACGATTTGCCCAAGTATCAATTTGGTCAATGGCTCCTGCACGGAATGTATCGGCTGCGGCTACCGCAACTTTCTTTCCTTGCTCTTTGTAATATTGAATTAATTTAGCGCTTGTAGTCGTTTTACCACTACCATTTACACCGACCATCAAAATGACAGTTGGACCTTCTTCATTCATTTTAATTGGTTCATCGCTTGACTCATCATAAAAATCATAAAGAATAGATATTAAGTAATCTAACATAGAATTATAATCTTTAATATGTTTCCCATTGGATTCAAACGCATCCACAATTTTTTGTGCTGTATGAATACCCACATCACTCTCAAGTAGAATAACCATGATTTGTTCTAATAAATCATCATCAATTCCATGAAAATTATTGGATAAAGCACGCATACGATCTCCAAAACTTTTTTTTGAACGATCAAGACCCGATAAATACTTATCTTTATCTTCACTTTTCACGAAAGCTTCTTTGATTTTTGAAAAGACCGACATTACTCTTCCTCCTTAGCTATATGTACTGCATCTTTTAACTGCACCTTTAATACTTTACTAACACCATCTTTTTGCATCGTAACACCATATAAAGTATCACACTGTTCCATAGTTCCTGGTCTATGTGTTACCGCAATAAATTGAGATTGACCACGATAATGCGATAGATAACGTGCAAAACGTTCTACATTAGCCTGGTCTAATGCCGCTTCAACCTCATCGAAGATACATAATGGCATTGTTCTAGCTTTTAATATCGCAAACAATACACTGATCGCAATCAATGCTTTTTCTCCACCAGAGAATGTTTGAATATTTTTAACCATCTTTCCAGGAGGCTGAACATCAATATCAATTCCCGTATTTAACACGTCATCTGGATCTACCATAGATAGACTTGCACGACCTCCACCAAACATGGCTTTAAATACGCCATCTAATTCCGCGTTAATTTTATTAAACATCTCTGTGAATTGACTAATCATAGTCTGATCCATTTCATCGATGGCTGCCAAAATTTGTTGACTTGCCTTTTCTAAATCTTCTTTTTGACTTGTCATAAAATCAAAGCGTTCTTTGACATCTTTATATTCATTTGGAGCATCCAAGTTTACATTTCCCAAACGAGAAATGGCTTGACGAAGTTGAATAACTTCTTCTTTAGCACTTTCAATTTCTACATCTTCCTTTTTCGTTAATGCATATTCATAAGTCATTTCATAATCTGTACTTAAGCGGTTCAATGCATTTTCCAATTGTGTTTTGACCTTCACAATTTCCATCTCATAATTATGGATTTGCGATTGTTTAGAATTCATTTCTCTTCGAACTAAACGAATTTGATTTTCAAGCTGTTCCGCATCATTTCCCTTATCAAAGCGTGACTGACGCAAACTTTGTATTTCTAAAGACAATGAATCTAATACCGCATGCATTTTGGACATCTGCACAACTAAATCATCTTGTGCTAATTCTGCATTCTCTTCAATATCGACACCTAGTTCTTGGTATTCTGCAAGAATTGAATCATATTTTGCCTTTTTTGTTGCATAAATATTCTCTAATTTGGCCAATTCAATCTGTAAAGTTACAATCGTATCATTTTCTTTTTGAAGTTTTTGTGTAAGTATATCTGTTTCATTCAGACAACTATTGGCTTTGATTTTTTGCCCTTCAATTTTAGAATTAATTGTATCTAATTCTTGACGCATTGTGACAGGGGTACTTTGGTTTTTCGTAACACCACCTGTCATACTACCACCAGTATGAACGATGTCTCCATCTAAAGTAACAATCTTATATGCATAGCGTAGTCGTTTTGCGGTTTCATTGGCATTTTGTAGTGTATCCACAACAATGACATTACCTAACAATCTTTCTTTAACAGGATCAAAGATTTCTTTACAATCCACACATTCGCTCGCAAAGCCTAAAAAGCCTGGGCTTGTTGAAGCAATCGTAATGACTTGTTCATTCATTTTTCTAGGATGACATACACTTAATGGTAAGAAAGTAGCACGTCCGCTACGGTTTCTTTTTAAGAAAGAAATGGCATTTCTTGCATCCGCCTCGTTTTTAGTGATAATTTGATAGATACTTCCACCTAAAGCAGCATTGACCGCCAATGCTTTATCTGTATGCGCAATCAATAATTCACTGACAACTCCATAAACGCCAGATAAAGAGTTTTTAGCCTGCATAACAGAGCGTACACCTTGTTGGTGTGCAAAAGGCTGTTTCATCATATTTTCTAATACTTGTCGACGATTTTGAAGTTGTGTCAAAATATTGTTTGCCTGATCCGATTCATAACGTGCTTTAGATATCTTCGTTTTTAGATCATTCACAATATTACGACGATTATTTAAATCTTGTTGCGTCTGCATTAAACGCTGATGACGATCTTGATACTCAAAACGAGCTTCCTCTAACATTGCCTGAATTTCTTTTTGACGAGCCTTTTTATCAGCCACCTTCAACATATATTTACGCTTTTCATCTTGTTCGATCTTACGTCTTTCAAGCTGATAGTTTTCTTCCATCGCCTTTGTATATTTTCCCTGTAGCTCATTGATCTGTTTGTCAAGAGCATACATTTCTTTACGAATACTTTCTAAACGAGTTTCTTGCTTTAATAATTCTGCATTTTCAGATGTATGCATAGCTTGAATATCAAACAATTCTTTATTAATTTGATTGATTTTCTCATTGTATTGATCAATATCTTCTACAAGTACACTAATTTCAATTTTTGATAATTTTTCTCTTAAAGAAATATATTTTTCTGCTTTTTTTGCTTGTTTTTCCAAAGGACCAATTTGTCTTTCAAGCTCATCTAGAATGTCCTGCAAACGATCTAGATTTTCTTTTGTTTGCTCTAATTTTGACAATGAGACCTTTTTTCTCTTTTTATATTTTGCGACACCCGCAGCCTCTTCAAACAAAGAACGCCTGTCTTCTGGTTTAGCATCCGCAAAAGAAGAGATGTTTCCCTGTGTAATAATACTTAAGGAATCTTTACCTAAACCAGTATCCATAACCAAATCATTAATATCTTTTAGTCGACATGGGGTTTTATTTATAAAATAACTTGCTTCATTATTTGCGCGAAGTATTTGTCGTGTAATTTCGATTTCATCAAAATCCGAATCAAAAACACGTGTTGAATTGTCAAACACCAATGTAACGCGTGCCATATTTACAGGTTTTCTATACTCACTTCCCGAGAAGATAATATCTGACATATTCGTTCCGGAACGAAGTGATTTTACACTCTGTTCACCTAACACCCAACGAATAGCGTCATTCACATTACTTTTACCGCATCCGTTTGGTCCAACTATACCTGTAATATCTTGATCAAATTGAATCACTGTTTTGTCCGCAAAGCTTTTAAAGCCTTGTAATTCAATACGTTTTAAAAACATCAAGACCCTCCACTCTAACTGCATTATTATACCAAAAAATACACGCAAAATATATCTAGTATCTATTTCTAGATTGTGTATTATTGATTATTATGTTATAGTATGTATATGAACAAGAAAGATAGTATGCGGTATGTTTATCCACTTTGTTTTGGTGAAGAAGTAGGAAACTGTATTACACATGGAGTTATGGCAATTTTGATTCTATTCTCACTTCCTTATTATAGTATTCGCGCATATTTACGGGGTGGTACTATAGAAACCGTTGGAACAGCTGTGTTTTTGATTTGCCTACTCTTTATGTTTGGCGGATCTTGTCTTTACCATAGCATGCCACATGAAACAACACACAAGTATGTATTTAGAAAGCTAGATCATATTATGATCTTACTAGCTATTGCAGGTACCTACACGCCTATTTGTTTAAAGCTTATGAATAATTGGAAAGGATATACTATATTAGCTATTGAATGGGTTATGGTGATTATGGGTATCTTATTAAAATCGATTGCTACAAAAACTTATCCAAAATTATCAATGACAATTTATATGGTGATGGGATGGTTAGCCATCTTTATTTTGCCAACATTGATTAAAAAAACACAGCCCATCTTTATTATTTTGATTGCCCTTGGTGGTATCATGTATACAATTGGAACTTTCTTTTATTCAAAACCACAAAAAAGATACTTCCATTTTGTATGGCACATTTTCATTATTCTAGCAAGTATTTGCCACTTGTTAGCCATTCTGTATTTTATCTAAAAAGAAAAACCTATATTGTAAATTAAAGTGGCCCCTGTGTCAAGGACAATAAATAAAAAAGGTCTTAAAATTAAATAAAAATAAATATATCCTCTAGGTGTCAAATACCGGAGGATATATTTTATGTCAGAATATTGCAGATATGTAATTATAAAAAATAATGAATTAAAAATTTTAGTAACAAAAAGAATGACAAAACTTATAAAAAAGGAACTTGGCTTTTTTGATTATCGTGACTATATATTTGAAGATAATCTTTCTATCTATCTTCTTGTAAGTGATCTGAGCATTTTTGGTGACGATACTTCTATTATTTATAGATCATATCCGGGTGATTGTGATAGTACATTTAGCGGAACCGTTATCTTTACCAAGATGAATGAACATGGCTATATATCATTGAATAAAGACGATATTGATTTGATTCTAAAACATATAAATAAGTTATCCAATGGTTTGTTTGAGATGAGATATTTTAATGATGACACTTGTTAATTTTTTGAATGTTAAATTTCTGTCTAAATTTTGCTTTACTAGACTGAATTTTTTCTTATATTCAATAGGTTCTTCTATTATATGTTTTAAAGGATAATTTCCTGTTTTGTAATATTCAAGATATTCATTTGGGGACAACTTGGCAAGATTATATTGATAACGTTCATTATTGTAGTAATACATATAATTATCAATCTCTTTTTCCAATTCATCATATGTAGAAATGATTTCTATATATTTACCTATTTCATCCTTCATATGTCCAAAAAATGATTCTTGAGGAGCATTGTCCCAACAATTTCCTCTTCTTGACATTGATTGTCTGATTTCTAGACTTTTAAGCAGATCAATAAATCTCATACTTGTATAATGTGCACCTTGATCACTATGAATCAAAGCGTCTGTATGGATATCATGTTTATGTTTTTTAAACAGTTGATTTATTGTTTTTAGCACAAAATCTTCCTCTAATGATGGTGATAATACATATGAAAGAACCTGTTTTGTAAATCCATCCTTTATAACAGACAGATATGCTTTTGAATGTTTTGCACCATAAAATAAATATGTGATATCCGTTCCCAATACATATCCTGGACCATATTCATCAAAATGTCTGTTTAAGATATTATCTGTATAATTTGATGTTTTTATCGCTTTAGCCATTCTTCTGATGGGATTGGCTTTTCTTATTGGACAAAACAGGTTGAATTTATCCATCAATCTTGATATTTTCTTATGATTCATTATAATTCCCATACGAAGAAGTCTCATGTGAATACCACGCCTACCCTTGTCATAACCTTTAAAGTTATAAGCTTCTAAAATTAGATCAAAGTCTTTACGATCTTGTTCTTCTTTCTTGTTATAAACAGATAATGGATCATTTTTTCTTTTCTTCCATGAATAGTATCCACTTCTTGAAACACCAGCTGATTGACATAGATATGAAACAGTTAAAACATTTTTATTGGATTCTAACGTTCTATCAATAAGTTCATATTTTTCTCTCACTGTTTGTTCTTCGATTGTTTTACAATTTGCTTTTTGTTGATAAATCTCACTCTTTTTAAAAAATCATTCTCCTGTTGGAGAACCATATTTTTGTGTTTTAATCTTTCTAGTTGCTCTTCTAAAGATAATTCTTTGACAGGAGGTCTACCACTATTTGTACTTCTTGTATCTTTAAAGCCATCTGTTCTTGCAGCTTGTTTCTTTAGACGTTGTATAAAGTTAGATCTCCGCTTAGCACCTAATGCATAGGGATCAAATCCGTATTTTTTAAATATTTCAATTGGCGGCATTCCATTTTGATAGTCAATCCAAAATAAATCTTTAAACTCTTCTGCATACGTTATGTTTTTAGCAGAACATTTGACTACATATGGATTGTTTTTCAATTCCTTTAGCTGTTCATCTGTGAAATAATTTATTCCCATATAATCACCATCATTTCTCTAATTATCATAATACACAAAATAAAAGCCCTGTAAAACAGGACTAGGTACTAATGTACTTTTTTTATTGTGTCCGTTTTACAGGGTCCATTTTAAAATATAGGTCCTTTTTTTTAAAACATTCGAGCAATATCATTATATGTAGCATAAATAAAGAGTATCATCAATAATACAAAACTTGCCAAAATAATATTTTCAACAATTTTAGTTGAAACTTTTCGTCCAATCAATTTCTCAATTAGTAAAATCAAAATTCTTCCGCCATCTAATGCAGGAATTGGAAGTGCATTAAAGATACCAATATTTAATGAGATCATCGCAAATAAACTAAAATACATATCTAATCCATATTGTACAGATTTACTTGTTACATTTAATATGCCAACTGGACCCGATAAATTTTCAAGTCCTTGTCCACGAATAATCATATTCAAAGATTTAAATATAGTTGTTGCACTATCCCAAGTATTTTGACAACCCACCCATAATGATTGATACCATGGGATTTTTTTGGCATACGCAATCGCCTTATAGCCAAGTGTATAGCCTTCCATATCTTTATCATAAGACGGAGTTAATGTCGTTTTAAATGTTGTTTTATCTCTTTTCACAGTTAATGTCAGTGTATCATGATGATATTGAATAAACTCTAAAATTTCATATTGTGTTTTAGGTTGAATACTATTTCCATCTTCACTTAAAACTTTGATGATATGATCATCCTTTTCAAGTCCTGCCTTTTGAGCAACTGAGTCTTCTTCAACTACATAAACAACAGGTTTAGCTTCTTCAACCACATAGCCTTGTGCTAAAGCAACTCCCATATAAATAATCCATGCCAAAAGAATATTCATCACAATTCCTGCAATCATAATACAGACTTGTTTCCATTTTTCTATACCATTTAATCGTCTGTTTTCTGGTATATCTTTTAACCAACTATCTTCTTCACTTTGGGATCCATCTTCTTCTCCAGCCATCATAACATAGCCACCAAAAGGAATGGCACGAATCGAAAAAGCCGTTTCTTTTCCTTGTTTTTGATAAAGGCATGGACCCATACCAATCGAAAATTCTTTACAATAAACACCAAAATGTTTTGCAACTAAAAAATGTCCTAATTCATGTAAAATGACAATCACACTTAACATGATAATAAATGCGATCAATCCAATAACAAAATCCATCTATATCCTCCTTAGAGAATGATTGTATATAACACACTAAATAACATAATATTCAATAATAGTGAGTCTACACGATCCAAAACCCCACCATGTCCTGGTAATAGGTTTGAAAAATCTTTTACGGCAAAATGACGTTTTATAGCACTAAAACACAAATCTCCAAGTTCTGCAGTAATTGGACATAATAAACATAAGAGTGTATTTAATACAGGATTTAAATTTGAAACATAACTAAAACTTACGGCTAAGCTCAATATAAATCCAAATACAATGCCTCCTACAAAACCTTCCCAACTCTTTTTAGGTGAGATTCTTGGATTCATTTTATGTTTCCCAATAGCGCGCCCTACAAAATAAGCTCCTGTATCACTTCCGTATGTAGCAAATACAATGGTCCATAAATATTGATGTACACCTGAGATTTGTCCAACCGCATGATATACTAGTGAGAAAATTGTTACATATGAAATGCACACAAAGGAATCCATAATTGAGAAATTCTCAACAAATACAACTAAACTCCACAAAAATAGCACAATCAGTGTTATGACTACTAAAAAGTATTTATCGGGTAAGATTCTTGTGAATATGACTGCCAAAGCACTTAATGGCATGACATATTTAGGCCATTTTTTAAAATCAGGTTGAATGTGCATCCATTCATAAGCGCCTGCACATACAATAAATAAAGCCAAAGCTTCTAGCCAAAGCCCACCAAGTGCTACAGGTAAAGCAACAACAAGAATGATACCTATTGCGGTAATAATTCTTTGTTTCATGATGTTAAGCCTCCAAATCTGCGATCTCTTGAGGCAAATTCTTCTAAGCAATCTTTTAATGCTTTTTCATCAAAATCTGGCCATGCGACAGGTGTAAAAATCAATTCAGCATAGGCGAGTTGCCATAATAAATAATTGGAAATACGTAGTTCTCCGCTTGTACGAATCATCAAATCAATATCTTCTGGAACAAATAAATACTTAGAGAATTCTTCTTCGGTTAAATCATTTTCACGTTTGCCTTGAGCAACCTCATCCGCGTATTTTTTCATACCCAAAAGTATTTCTCTACGTGAACCATAATTGATAGCTAAGCATAATTCTAAGCCAGTATTCTTTGAAGTCATATTTACAGCTTTATTGATGACATCTTGTGTTGCTTTTGGGAATTTTTCTAATTCTCCCGCAAATGTAACTTGAATATTCTTTTCCATTAATTCATTGATAAATTTGTTAAAGAATAAGCCAGGTAACTTGCATAAATAAGAAACTTCATCTTCGGGTCTTTTCCAGTTTTCTGTTGAAAAAGCATATAAAATTAATTTTTGAATTCCCATATCCTGAGCAGCTAAAGCCACAGTACGAATTGTATCTGCACCCTTTTTGTGTCCTGCTGTTCTTGGTAAGCCTCTTTTTTTTGCCCAACGACCATTACCATCCATAATTATAGCTACTGTTTTTGGTGCCATAAAAACCTCCTTTTTAAAAAAGTCCAAATCAAGTTTGGACTTAGACATTTAATATTTCTTTTTTCTTTGTTTCAGTAATTGAATCAACATCTTTGATATATTTATCTGTTAATTTTTGTGATTCTTCCAATGTTTGTTTCTTTTCATCTTCAGGAAGTTCTTTATCTTTCTTGATCGCATCATTCGCATCACGACGTACGTTACGAATAGCAACTTTAGCTTCTTCACCATATTTTTGAGCATCTTTTGCTAATTCTTTACGACGATCTTCTGTCAATTGAGGAACTTGAATACGAATAACATCTGCTTCAGCCTGTGGATTTAATCCTAAGTTAGCAGCTTGAATGGCATGTGAAATACCTTTAACGATTGAACGATCGTAAGGTTTAACAACCAATTGTGTTCCTTCTACAACTGAGATTTGTGCAATCTGATTAATTGGAGTCATAGCCCCATAATATTCAACTTGTACACGTTCTAGCATTTGTCCACTAGCACGTCCTGTACGGATTTGACGTAGGTTTGATTCTAAGTTATCAATTGCCCCCATCATTTTTTCTTCTGCATTTAATAAAATATCACTCATGTTATTTCTCCTTATTTCTTTTTAGTGATTGTAGTACCATTTACTTCACGGCGAACAGCCTTAACAATATTTCCTGGTTCATTCATATTGAATACAACTAAATCAATATCATTATCCATACACATACTAATAGCTGTTGAATCCATGACTTGTAAACCTTCATTTAGTACGTCCATATAATTTAGTGTATCATATTTTTTCGCGTTCGGATTCTTTTTAGGATCCGAATCATATACACCATCAACACCATTTTTTGCCATTAAGATAACATCTGCATTAATTTCAGAAGCACGTAATGCAGCGGTTGTATCTGTTGAGAAGTATGGAGAACCTGTTCCAGCTCCAAAAATAACGATTCTTCCTTTTTCTAAGTGACGCAATGCACGTCTTAAAATGAATGGTTCAGCAACTTTTTGCATTTCAACAGCTGTTTGAACACGTGTTTGCACACCTTCTTGTTCTAAAGCATTTTGAACTGCTAATGCATTGATTACTGTACCTAACATACCCATATAATCAGCTTGAGCGCGATTCATTCCCATTTCGGCCATCATTTTACCACGAATGAAGTTGCCACCACCGACAACGATTGCAAGTTCTACTCCCAATTTTTGAACTTCTTTTAATTCTTTTGCTAATCTCTTTAAGATTTCTGGATCAAAAGCAGCTTCAGGACTAGATAATGCTTCACCACTTAATTTTAATAAAACACGTTTATACATAATATTGCTCCTTATTGAATTATCATAACAATTATACACTATCTTTCATTAAAGAAAAAGAAAAACCCTTGGAATTTCCAAGGGTTAGAAGTAAAAGTTAAATTACTTAGCCATTTGAGCAGCAACTTCTTCAGCAAAGTTTTCTTCGCGTTTTTCGATACCTTCACCAGTTTGGAAACGTACGAAAGTTACTACTTCAGCTTTGTTGTCTTTCAAGAATTGAGAAACCTTAGTTTTTGGTTCTAAGAAATATTCTTGATCTAATAAGCATTGGTCTTTAAAGTGTTTGTCAACTTTTCCTTTTAAGATTCCTTCCAATACTTTTTCTGGCTTTTTAGCCATGTTAGGATCAGCCTTCATCATTTGTAATTGAAGTTCACGTTCGTGTTCAACTTCTTCACCTGGTACTTCAGCTTGAGATACATATTTTGGAGCCATACTAGCAACTTGCATTGCTAAGTTTTTAGCTACAGTAGCATCTTCAGTTCCTTTAACAACTACAACAGCAGAAATTGATCCACCCATGTGCATGTATGAACCAAAGATTTCATCATCTGCTTTTTCAACAACAGCAACACGACGGAAAGAAATTTTTTCTCCGATTGTAGCTGTAGCATTGATGATTAAATCATTGATAGTACCTTCTGCAGTTTGGATGTTTAAAGCTTCTTCAGTTGAAGCAGGTTTGTTTGCAAGAATTGCTTCTTGTAAAGTGTTCATCAAACCTAAGAATTGTTCATTCTTACTTACGAAGTCTGTTTCTGAGTTAACTTCGAATAATACAGCAGTGTTTCCACTAACAGCAACACGAGTTAAACCTTCAGCAGCAATACGTCCTTCTTTTTTAGCAGATTTTGCGATTCCTTTTTCACGTAACCAGTCAACAGCTTTTGCAATGTCACCTTCACATTCAGTTAAGGCTTTTTTGCAATCCATCATACCAGCACCTGTTTTTTCACGTAATTCTTTTACTTGAGCAGCAGTGATAGCCATTTTAGCATCCTCCTATATTTTTAATTATTCAGCAGCTTTTGCTTCTTCAGCTTTAGCAGCTGGTTTTACGTCTTCACCTTTTTTGTTGAAAGGACGACGATTTTTACGTTCGAAGTTACGTTTTCTACGTTCTTCATTTCTTTGACGACGACGACGTTCGTTTTCAGCGATTTGTGCTTCAACATTTTTGATTACGTCTTCCATAGTTACATCATCTTCAGTTTCATCTAAGTAAGCCATTTCTAATAGACCACCCTTAGCATCAACAATAGCATCAGCTAAGATTGTTGTAACTAATTTAATTGAGCGAACTGCATCATCATTAGAAGCGATTGCGAAATCAGCATCTTCTGGATCACAGTTTGTATCTAACATAGCGAATACAGGGATTCCTAATTTTTTAGCTTCAGCGATAGCATTGTGTTCTTCTTTTGGATCGATAACAACTAATGCATCTGGAAGTTTCTTCATTTCTTTGATTCCACCTAAAGAACCTTCCAATTTAGCTTTTTCTTTACGTAAGTTAGCTTGTTCTTTCTTAGTATAAACTTCGATTTTTCCGCTAGCTTCCATTTCTTCGATTTCAACTAAACGTTTGATACGTTTTTGGATTGTACGGAAGTTTGTTAATAAACCACCTAACCAACGTTTGTTAACATAGAAAGATCCTGAACGTAAAGCTTGTTCTTCAACAACTTCAGCAGCTTGTTTCTTTGTTCCTACGAACAATACTTTTCCACCACGTTCGCTAATAGCTTTTAATTCATTGTAAGCAGCTTCGATTTGTGCTTGAGTTTGGTTTAAATCTACGATATAAACCCCGTTGCGACTTGTGTAGATGAATGGTTTCATCTTTGGGTTCCAACGGCGAGTCTGGTGACCAAAGTGAACACCGTTCTCTAACATTTTCTTCATTGATACGATTGACATAATAGTCCTACCTTTCCGTTTCTCCTCCATCATTTCAGACGCATGCAACACCTTCGTGCACGGGCACACGAATCCATGATGTGTGTAATAAGCGCAATCACGCGCTTTTACATTATAGCAATATCCTTTTTAACTTGCAAGATGTTATTTCTCAAAAGGATGCGCTTTTTTATAAGCCTTCACTAACTGTGCAGTCGTGACATGTGTATAAATTTGCGTTGTCGATAAAGATGAATGGCCTAGTAATTCTTGAACAACACGTATGTCCGCTCCATTATCCAATAAATGTGTCGCAAAACTATGTCTAAGCATATGAGGATGTAATTTCATATGCATGCCAATTTTTTTTGCATGTTTATCCATTAGATATTGAATGCCTCTTGAAGTAAGTGGTTTTCCTTTTAGATTCACAAATACATGATCGTCTATTGCGTATTTTGTCCAAAACTTACTTTTATACTCCAATAATTCTTTTTCAAAGCCTTGATAAAAAGGCACAATACGATCTTTATCCCCTTTACCACGGATATGCACAATGCGATTATTCAAATCAATTTGTTTCCATTCTAGATTCACACATTCACTGACACGTAATCCACATGCATACATGATTGTAAATAATATACGATCGCGATATTCATCATCCTTTCCATCATTGTAAGAATTCAAAAATCCCTGAATCTCTTCCACAAACAAAAAATCTGGTATCTGTTTGGATTTTTTTGGTGTTTGAATCCCTATCAATGGATTTTCAATAATCCCCATATATTCAGCCAAATATGTATAAAACGAACGATACACACTCATTTTACGAGCTATTGAGCTTGCTTTTAGATGATCTAACGTAGCTAGAAAATTCATAAAAGTCAATCTATCGCAAGATTCAAATGAATCAATAGATTGACTTGTTAAATATTCTTTAAATTGGTTTAAATCATTTTTGTATGATTCGATTGTTTTTTCAGATTGGGTATTTTTACGATAAATATATTTTAAAAACCGCTCAATCAATTCATCCATCGACTTCATCCTTGATTTGTGCAATACGAGCTAATGCTTGAGAAGCAAATTTTTCTTTACGCTCATGCTTCTTGCATTTTTCATTTAAGTGCATAATACCAAAGTTTGCATTCATCGGCTGAAAATGTTTTGCATCACAATGCGTAATGTAATAGGCTTGTGAACCCATAACGCATGTGTTCCCAAAACAAATAGGCTCTTTACCTTGCATATATAATGCCATATTAATTCCGGCAATCAATCCAGATGCGCAAGATTCAACATACCCTTCAACCCCAGTCAATTGTCCTGCAAAGAAAAGATCATCGCGTTTTTTAGATTGATAGGTTTCTTTTAAAACAACTGGACTTGATAAGTATGAATTTCGATGCATAACACCATAACGAGTAATCTTTAAATTTTCTAATCCAGGAATCAAGGCAAACACTCTTCTTTGTTCAGGCCAAGTTAAATGTGTTTGAAAACCAACAATATTATACATACTGGCAGCCACATTATCTTGGCGCAATTGAACAACAGCTACAGGATGAGAATCCTTATCTTTTTCAAGTCCAACTGGTTTTAACGGACCAAACAACATCGTCTTTTTTCCACGTCGAGCCATTTCTTCAATTGGCATACATCCTTCAAAATAAGTTTCTTTTTCAAAATCATGCAAATTCACACATTCTGCATGAATAAGTGCATCATAGAATGTTTCAAATTCATCCGCATTCATTGGACAGTTAATATAACTTGCTTCTCCCTTATCATAACGAGATTTATAATAAGCTTTACTAAAATCAATAGAGTCCTTTTCAATGATTGGTGCAGCTGCATCATAAAAATGAAAAGTATCTTCTGCTGTAAAATCATGAATAGCTTTTGCTAAAGAATCACTTGTCAAAGGTCCAGTAGCGATAATGCATGGTCCTTCAGGTAAACTTGTCATTTCTTCATTTACAACTTCCACTAATGGATGATTTTTAATTGTGTCTGTTATATATTGAGAAAACGTTTCTCGATCAACCGCTAATGCACTTCCTGCAGGTACCGCATGCATATCGGCAGATTTCATAATTAAAGAATCCATCTGACGAAGTTCTTCTTTTAATATACCTACTGCATTATTCATCGCATTTGAACGAAGTGAATTTGAACATACAAGTTCTGCAAAACGATCCGTATGAAAGGCTGGACTTTCCTTTTTAGGACGCATTTCAACTAATCGAACGGGAATGTTTCTTTTTATAAGCTGCCAAGTTGCCTCACATCCGGCAAGTCCTGCTCCTATAACTGTAACTCTTTCCATTATTTTTCTTCCTCTTTTTTCTTAGGTTCCTTTTTTATATAATGGCATTTTGGATAATTTGAACAACCAATAAAAGTTGTGCCAAAACGCGATTTTCTTCTTACAAGCTCATGCCCACATTCTGGACACATCTCACCGGTTGGTTCAGGTTTAGCTTTCTTTTTTAAAGATTCAATTGTCTTACATTCCGGATAATTCGAACATGCCCAGAATTGACCATAGCGACCTTTTTTAATAACCATTTTAGCTCCGCAGTTTGGACAAATCTTTTCTTCTTTTGCCTCTTCTGGAAGTTGATCTTCATTATTTTCTGTGTAGCGACATGTTGGGAAGTTGATGCATGAAATAAACTTACCAAAACGTCCATTACGATACACAAGTTCGCCACCACATTCAGGACATGTACGTCCTACACGTTCCAATTCTTTTTTCGGCATTTTTTCATAAGCATCTTCGACTAGTGGTGCAAATTTATCATAGAACTTATGCATATAAGATATAGAATCTTCGTTGCCTTCTGCGATTTCATCTAATGTTTTCTCCATATCAGCTGTATATTCAACATTGATTACACTTGAAAAATATTGTTGTAGTTTTTCATTTGTCAAAATACCTTGTTCACTAGGGAAAAATACTTTTGTCTTTGAAGTTTCACTCGCCTTATCCAAAGATGCATAGCCACGTTTTTGTAAAGTATCAATAATCGTCGCATATGTACTTGGTCTACCAATGGATTTTTCTTCTAGATCCTTAATCAATTTTGCTTCTGTATATCGTGCAGGTGGTTCAGTAAAGTGCTGTTTCGAAATTGGTGTTACATTTTTTAATACTTCATTTTCTTCTAAAGCTGGAAGTAATGCATCACTTTGTTTTTCGTATTTTGAATAGACTTTATAATAACCATCAAAAGTCATTGTTTGTCCACTTGCACTAAATTCCAAATCATTGTTTGTGATTTTGATACTTGTTACATCATAAACTGCATCTTTCATTAAAGATGCCAGAGTACGAGCATAAATCAATGAATACAAACGATATTGATCATTCGTTAAATGGTCTTTGATTGATTCTGGCGTACGATGGATATTCGTTGGACGAATTGCTTCGTGTGCATCTTGCGTATTCTTACCATTTTTTTGATGAACATGACCAACATATTCTTTACCATATGTATTTGTGATAAATTCTTTGGCGTCTGAAACAAAAATATCGGATAAACGCGTTGAATCTGAACGCATATATGTAATCAAACCTTCCATATTTCCGCCAAGATCAATACCTTCATACATTTTTTGAGCAACGCTCATTGTTTTCTTTGCCCCAAAACCTAATTTTGTACTAGCTTCCTGTTGCATAGTAGATGTTGTAAATGGAAGTTTGGGTTGTTTTTTCTTTTGTTTTTTAGAAATCGATGAAACAACATACTCCCCATTACATCTTTCTAATAATGCCTTAGCCTCTTCTTCATTTTTGATTTTTGGCTTTTTACCTTCTACTTTAACTAAATCAGCTTCAAAAGCTTTATTCTGCTTTTTACATTGTGCATGAATTGTCCAATATTCTTCTTGTTTAAATGCTTTGATTTCATTTTCACGATCCACAATCAACTTCAATGCCACGGATTGCACACGACCTGCTGATTTAGACTGAATCTTATTCTGTAATAGTTTACTTAGTTTAAATCCAATAATTCGATCTAACATACGACGTGTTTCTTGTGATTTCACAAGGTCCATATCAATTTGTCTTGGTTCTTTCATCGCTTCAAGAATAGCTGGTTTTGTGATTTCATGGAATACAATACGATTGTTGTCTTCAATATTTAAATTCAAAACACGAGCTAAATGCCAGGCAATTGCTTCTCCTTCACGGTCCGGGTCACTCGCTAGATAGATATCTTTTGCCTTAGAAGCATATTCTTTTAATTCTTTTACGACTTCTTTTTTTTCTTTACTAATTTTATATTTAGGTTCAAAATCATTTTCTACATCAATTCCTAAGCCTTCTTTTCCACTTGTCGCCAAATCACACACATGGCCTTTGCTGGAAACGACTCTGTAATCTTTTCCTAAATATTTCTCAATCGTCTTCGATTTTGAAGGCGATTCCACTATAACTAAATGTTTTTTCATTTTATTACCCCATATTCACGCTATATAAAACATTAAAAATTTCATTTTGTCAATCCTAGATATCATCAACATCTTTAATATCCACCAAAATATTGGCACCATTACTAATAAGATAATTACACCCTTGATGTTTTTCATCTTGAAAAGCAGTTGGTACACAATAGTGATAGATCCCCATTCCATCTTAAATACCGGTTTGGATTTCCATCTTAAATACTGGATTTCTGATTTTCACTTTTTCTCCGCTCTCATCCTTAATACGATATGCTAGTTTCGCTTTGTAATCACCTTCCGTATTGAATATTGAAATTCCATCTCCCATTCCAGTTACTTCCCATTTTAAATATTAAGTTTAGAATTCGTCTTTTATGTTACATCTCATCTTAAATACTGAACAATATTACATAAGTACTATATAATATGTAGAAACACCACAATCATTATTATAATTTACGGTTATAATACTTTTTTCTTCTATAATAATTATATATGTCAAAAAAATATAATTTTCTTCGACAGTTTATGACAGAAAAAATACGCCCACTTTTATGGACGTACCTTTTCAACTCTTTTTCTTTCTTGTGAAGTAAGTCGGTTCACATAGACAGGTTGCTTCCTGCCTTATTCTTCTGGCCTGCATTGTTACTTCATTTCCGCTGTCTTTAAATGTAACTTTGTATCCCGATTTTACTTTCTCAATCGTGAAGTTTGGTTTAAATGAATCAAGATACCTGTCAATATCTACTTTCTCAATACGCTTTTCACAACTACACCTAGCTCCATCTAAAAACTTATCTGCAATAATGTTGACCACCCTTCCACATTTTGAGTGATACAGCGGCACCTTTTCTCTAATCCCATGATATTCCCCAGCAAGAACGTACTCATCTCCCACTAATTCCGAAACCTTCTTTTCGAAATTCGCTTTTTCTTCAGCTCGTCTTCTACGGCTATCGCATTCAGCGCACTCTTCTTTTTTCAGTACGCTGGCCATCTTTTCAAACTCGCAGCCACATGGCTTGTGTTTCCCTTTCACAATGGTTACGCCCGTAATTTCCTTTCTATACCATGAATAGATTTCATAACTATCTGGAATCTGGTATTTTTCTCTCAATTCTTCTTCTGTTAATGATTGAGCACACCGACAACGCCACCCATGACGAATACGATGCTCTTGTACACTGTATTCCTTTCCACATAGGAGATGTGTTAGTTTAAGGGTAACCCCTCCTTTTTCGTCTATATCCCACCCTCTTATCAGATAGTCTTCTCCAATTCCGTACTTTTTTCTAAGTGTTTCTTCTGTATACCCAGCGCGGCACTTGTGCTTTATTCCTTTTTTGAAAGCAAGTGCATTGCGTTCTAAAATGCAACCACATGTTTTATGTTTGACCGTTATTCGAATATCTCCACCTTTCGTTTTCCTCCACGATAAAACATCAAATTCATCGCTGATTTGATAATGTTCAATCAAATATTTTTTCGTATACGTTTTCTTTTTTATTACCACTCCACTCTTAGTCTTTTTCATTTTTTTGTCACACACACAACCAAGTTTATAATGATAATTAGTAGACCAAAACACCTTATCATATTCTCGGCCGCATGGAATATGTTTCAAAATAAGATGAATTCTTTTCCTTGCATCCCTGTACCCCGACATGATCTCCCAATCCGGGTCGTCGATTGAATACCTTTCGTCAATCATTTCTTGTGTGAGTTTCAGGCGCTCGCACCTGCACTGGCAACCTTTATCGAAAAAATACTTACCCTTATCTGAAATTTCTCCACATGGATTATGTTTTACCGTTACAAGTATTCTTCCAGACTCATCATGTTTTCTACCTAGAATTGTATAGTCGTCTCCGATTCCCCAATCTTTTTTCAATTCTTCATCGCTTCTCTCTCTTTCGCATTTACATCGACTTCCCCCGTATAAGATTTCATTTGCGCTGTAAGGAAGAACCGCCCCACATTTGTCATGCCGGATGCAATCTTTTTCATTGATGTCTTCAATATTTTTAACAAAGACGTATCCGTTTATTTTCGAAATAATATTTTGTGGAACATTCTCTTTAAGCTCACATTCAGGGCAGGAACGCCCAAGCTCAAGCATATATCGTGTAGTAAAAAATTCCAGCCCACACCGGTTACACTTTGCCAGGACAACTGGACCAAATTCCATCAGTAACGTGCATTCATCAATATGCTCATTCTCTAATCTAATTGGGTGTTCAGAACTTTCTACAGCACAAGCCCACTTTTTATAAAAATGCTCCGCTTCAGCATATGATCCTTCGTCCGAATCCAGCTTCGTCCCAAGTGAATAATATCCATTATAAAACTCTGCACGATGCAGGTTACATTTATGTTTTTTGCATACCGTCACATCCCGTCCGCAGTGCCATGTTCGGATATAAGGTTCTCTTCCAGCTGCCCGGTCTTCTCTCATGCATTCTGGGCATAATTTGGGGAAATGTGCCGACCTGCTGGGCGTATCGTAAAGCGGGACCCCACGGTTATATAGAATTGAAAGTACTTTTTTCCCAACATACAATGGCAATGTTTTATCATAATTTAAAGTCACTGTACTATGTCTAAATAAAATATCTAGTATTTCAGGAAAACGTTCCCATTCTCTGCTCACCCAGAACATTCCTGAAATATTGAAAGATTGGATCAACTCAGGAGTTCCATTCGGATCCATAAAGAAATACTGTCTAAAGCGCCTAACGCTTACGTGCATTGCTTTCCTTAATCGGAAAAACCAACCATACAGTAATTCGTCTTCATATGGTGGAAAATAAATCGGTAATTTAATCATGAATCATCACTCCTTTTCAATACTCTGTATTTTCCTTTCTCTACCACTTCCAAATGTCCAGACTTTTTCAGATACCTGACACTCGTAAAGAAATTGTCATGCGTTACCCCTATCTTTAAATAGTCCTTATTTGAAAGAAAATATCCGTTTTCATCACAATGGTCCCTGATGTATATAAACACCTTTGCTTTTTCACTAATTACTGGTTTGATCCTATTCTTTCTTAAAAAGAATTCCGGTTCATCATATCTTGTCAGCTCCTGTAGCGCCCATGCACACCGCATGGTTTTCTTTTCCCCAGATGGCAGCGTTACGATTATATCCGGAGATGCATCGTCAATCTCGTATCCTGTCAGATTGCAATTCTCCTCTAACAATCCCATTACCTTTTCAAAGCCGATATTCTTTTGACAGAACGGGCATCTCTGACCTTCTGTGAAATTCCGTGCCCGCATTCTAAATTTAAAGCCACATGTTTCGTGGCGGGCTTCAAAATAATCTACTGAAGAAACAGGCCGGCTTAATAAGGTGTATTCGTCTCTTACCATACTATTGAACTGCTGAGTAAACTTATTTTCATAGGATTCGCAGACTCTGCAATATCTCCTCGTCATAAAATCAGTTCTACAGATATTAAATTCCTTTTGACAGTTTTTATGTTTTATAGAAAGAGTTGTCTTCCCTTTTTCAGTTTTAAAACCTGTTACCTTAAATTCATCATCATCAAATTCCTCTTGATAGTCTTGTAATGTTGGAAGCGATTCGCACATGCAGCTGATTCTACTCCATCTGAACTTATGGTATCCTCCTGATAATCTTCTTCCACATTTTTTATGCTTAACAAATCTGCCATCCATCTCATACTCATCCTGCGTCTTCGATCTAATGTTGATAATCTGTTGCTTTGTAAGAGTCTTCTCACATTCCGGACACACTCCGAATGTTTCATGAACAAATGGATGTGCTACGAAACTTTTACCACACATCTGACAATTTCCTTCTGTAAGATATTTATAGCCTTCTTCCGATACTGGAAGTTGTTTCATGGCCGCTTCAAGTCCCTGCTTTTTTGAAATGCGGGATGCCTGGAAATTTATAATACTTTTATTCCCCCATTTTTCAATGCTGGTATATATAGGATTTTTGTACATTTTATAGATAAGTTCGCTATAATCATCCCCTTCTGCAGATACCTCCTCAGAAGCATCTATTGTTTCATCAGCATCTAACATCCCAAGTTTTAATCCTGGAATAACTCTAAGCTTGCATCCGTGTCTGCAGCACGTATGTACTTCATCCAGCTGATGCCAAACTCTGTAGTATGGCAATCTGCCGTCGTTCATATCATCTTTCACACAATCCGGACAATACTTAAGCCCTGTGGTGGTATGAAACCAATGTATATCTCCGCCGTACAAAAAACGATGAACTATCTTTGCCTGCGTTCCCTCTGTCAAAAAAGGGAACAACGCAAAATACAGTGTATTCTGTCTCATAATCTTTAATGGATTCACATACTTGATATTAAACATATTCGCAACCGTATCTGCAGAATGCTCCCATTTAAACGAAGGCATAAACCATTTCAAGAATTTCTCAATACTCATTCTGTTGAGATTTGCAAGTTCAATCATCCACCCAAGCACATGTTCATCTGGATATGGCGCTCTAAAAACTGGAATCATCTTTTTTACCTCCCAATAATGACAGGCAGATTTCATCATAGTCCTGTTCCACCTGTTTCTTCATTTCAACTTTTCTTTTTGACGCAACAGCCTCTAAGCGTTCTCTGACCGCTTGCTTCATTTTGGTATTACTCATGTCTTTAAAACCATCCTTATGCTTCTCGCAATACGTAAAAGCACTTTCAATCTGTTTTACAGTATATTGGTCACCGAACATCTCCTGAATTGACGTTTTGACCATGTAGAGCTTATCCGTATGGTCATATCCCCTCTCAATATCTGATTCGATCAATGCTCTAGTAATCGATTCTTCGACGACTCTCTGGTCTTTTCTGATCGAATCTTCAAATGCTTCCTGCTCCTCATGATATCCTTTAGCTGCTTCAATAGATGTTACCGTAAACAGTTCTTTCATTCTTGTCAGCTTTGCCTTCGAAATCTTTTTAATCAAGCTTTCGTTCAGCACAAACTTTTCTTTTTTTCTTTCCGAAAATACGCACTCTCTCTGTAAAGAAATGAGCAAAATTGATACCATATCAATACTTCCCAATGTTTCCGCATAGATCAGGTCAAGATACTTCTTCGTAAGTTTTTTCTGAAACTGAGGGAGCATGTACTTCCACATCTTCTGGATTGCACCTTTGACAACAAGCTCATCTCTGGTGATTTCGTTCATGTCAATTGTGTCGCCAAGAAGTCTTCGTTCAACACGGAAGTTACTTGCAATGGCTTCCTTAATATCGTCATTCGAAGTGCAAAAAAGAAAGATCCCCGTTTCCTGAACGATATTGATGATGTTCTGAAAGCTTTTTTTAGACGTCTTTGAAAAAACAAAAAACTCTGCTTCCTCAATGATCCAGCAGCCAATATGGAACAATTCAATATACTCACAGATTTTCTGCGTCATTTGCCCAATGTTTGATTTTATAGCTTTTAACTCACTAAAAAATAATCCTCCCGAATCCATAATATGGTCTAATCTTTTGCCGAATTCCAGGAACATAGCTGTAATGTTTGAATCTGCAAATGCAGTTGTGCGCATAACAGGAATTTGTGTGTACTCATATTCACCGAATACATGCCTGATTGCCTTAGGATATCGGTCTAATGTGATATTAATAGCTGTCGATTTCCCGGTTCCTGGAACTCCAATAATCGAACATCCAAGTGTAGTCGAATTATCATATCCAGATGCAAAGACCTTGGTATTATCCGGTCCTCGTCCATGTTCGGAAACTGCATATTTTCTATTTGTGTAACAAGTTACAATGCCCTGATAAATTGTTTCGTTAATTACACTCTGTTTAGACAGTGGAATGCGGAGATTCCTAAGCCCAAATGCCTTTAATCCCGGATTAGTATCCGGATCTTCAAGCGATGCAGGAATGAAAATCCCTCTGTTATATGCATCTCTTCCCGTAAGAGGAAGTGGGAGCGCCGCAATATTGGGATTATCAGGGCAACCGCTTACCTTGATGTATTCTGCCGGGACAATATCATGCGCTTCAAAATCAGCATTCATATATTGAAGTTCTGGATCAGTATATTCAATGCCGAACTCTTTTAAGTAGTCCATTCCATCTTCTCCTTTACAAAAGCGCTGCGAGATCGATATCTTCCATCTCATCATCGTTTTCATCTACCGTTTCGATAAGATCCTTTTCATCCAAATCGATATCGATATATTCTTCTCTTTCCATGCGCTGCTCTTCTTCGGTGATATTTAACGTCGACAGTCTTTCCTGTTTACGTTTTTCCTGCTGCTCAGCCAATCGATTCTTGCGGATCTTTTCTGCCGTTTTAGTCTTGTTTTTTCCAAGTTGTTCCTGTTCCTTTTTAGCCTGTCCCATGAGTTCTTTTCTTCTGGCATGTGAAGCAAGATGCTCACCTAATGCATTTTCTTTATTTTTATCACTTAGTGCTTTCTTATCTTCGAACCACATATTATATTCGAACCAGGTCATATTACGAAATGACTTTACGCCCTCGTCTTCAGCCATAGGAATCTGATAGATTTCACCATTAATCTTGATCCACACACAATCTACACTTCTTGGGTCATAACGAACCTCGTATGGAATTTTATCTTGTTTATGAAAGTGGTTGTAAGTTAACATGTTGGTAAACGCACGTTCTTTCGAAATATAGCGTAACCTTTTAATCGTGATGCCTCGAAGATTAACCGATGCATGCATCCCATCTGTACAAGTCTGAAGAAGGGACCACAACAGCCTCTGTTTTTGTGCATCTGTTACCCAGATTGGATTTCCATCGAAACCAATGCCAAACTGCCAAAGTTTATACGGCAAAGCAATGATTTCCTCTCGCACCATCTCTTTGGTAGTTACCAGCGCTTCTCTTTCCTTTTGATTGAATTCAATGATAAAATCCTCGATGTCTCTTTTGATATCTTCCAACATCATGCAGGCTTCTTCGTAATGCTTGGACTGGTATTCATGATAAATAACACCATATCCGCGTCCCAGATTCTGCAATTTCTTCTGGTAAACCAGAAAACTGTTTTCTACGAGACCTTTCATTGATCCCATTGCTGGAGGAGCAATTGCTTCATCAATCTCTGTTTCATTTGTCATACGACGTATTCCCTTAGATACCCATTCAGATCCCTGGTCGACCCTAATGCAATCTGGGATGAACCCACCCGGCGTAAGAACCTTGCCATCCCGATTCTTCAACTGGTGCTGTTTGAAAAAAATGTTTGCAAATAAACTTGTTGCCCCTAAAAATGAGTTATTTTCAAATCCGACATAATAACCAACAATGCAGCAGGAATACACGTCAATGGCGAAATACACCACCGGCTTTCCTACTGATTTTCTTCTGTCTTTTTCCGAGTTTACAACCACGATCAGCTCACATGCATCGATTTCAATAATGCTACCCGGATGTGTACATCCATCCTGGGCACGACCGAATCTGATACGGTCAGAGTTTCTGAGCTCCCTTGTCCCCTTAAAGAAAGCTTCTACACTCATTGGTGCAATCTTAGTTTCGATGAACCCACGGAAAACCCTCAATGAAGGTGCTTCTTTTGAAACTTCAACAAATTCTGCACGACCATCTTCATCTCTTTGAACTCGTCCATAGCGGTATGTAAGCATATCGTCATAAGCTTCCCTTACAGATGTAAACAAACCTTTTTTAAGCTGCTTGTATGCGTAAAGCATATTACGTGTATCATTATCCATCTCTTCTTCATCGCACAGGTATCTGTTTTCTCTTCTATTACCTCTGCTGAGGTTTTCGCGTCTTCTTCCATCCACTAAGCTGTAAATGTTACGGCCAGACTGGATATATTGGCGCAGGGCTTTGAATGCCGTTGATCTTGAACAGTTAAATTCAGAACAGTACTTTCCAATATCCAATCTACTCCTCTTTGTCTGGATCAAAGTATAGTCATGATTGATACTATCCAGCATTTCTTCAATACATCTTCTTTTATTTTGCATTGTTTCCCATTGTTCTTCTGTTACAGATACTTCCTTTGGTCCAAAGGTATCTGCAACTTCGAAAACTCTTTTAGGATCAACATCTGCGAACAACTCCATTGCTACCGAAATAGCATTTAATTTACTCCCTTCCACTTCAACCAAATCGACCAAACCACCGTTGATTGAAAGAATTCTATAAGTGGTTCCCTCGAAGCAGATTGTTTTGCCGGGTTCCAATACAATTTTTTGTGCCATTATCTGTTACCTCCTTATAAAGTCTTCTGATTTCTTCTTCATTTTCTTTTGCGACTTTCGTAAAATGGATTTTTTGGGTGAGATCCACCGCCACATGATGGTGTGCGATGAGATATCTATACATATGGTCGATTGTGCTGACATTCTGTTTGTTATAGCATTTCAAGCAGGCTCGGATATTTGCCGCTTCCATAACATTGAGTTCATCTCCGTATATAATAGACCACTCAACTCCAAGCAACTCCCAATAATCACGCTCTAATTTCTGGCGTCTTACAAGTGCTCTCCATTTTCCCTTGTCCTTATAACGCTCCTTATCAAAGATCTTTTTACTAGACTTAACCGAAAAAGCTTTGATTGTGCCATCTTCATAGAAAACAACGAAATCTGTTGTGAGAATGTTAGTTGGAATTCGGAATCCGTTCTTGGCAGCTGCTTTAGCTACAAGCCCCGGAATCATCAGCATCTGTTCCTTAATCTCGACCACTTTCGGATCAAATCTAGTAATCATAAAAAATCGAAACTCATTCATACTGAGTACATCTACAGTTCTGCCAGCAATCGGGTCATAAATAGCTGTTGCAGTACCAATGCTGTGAGACTCATTTGCTTTTTTGAATGCCACATATTCAACGCCCTGCCCTCTACAGCGTCCCTCTAGCAGTTTGTTAATGTCGCTTTTTTCTTTCATGTGTTGCCTCCTTTGATCTTGCCCTTCCCTATTCATATACCCGATTTTTCATGTGCTCGTATTTTCACATACAAATAATTGGGGGTATCCAAATAATTTTCAGACAAAAATAGCTCTATAAATGCCTTGTTTATGCGGTTTTCTTTTATTTTTTCAAAACTTCTAATTTTCGGACAACATTTTAAAAAATATGATATAATGTGTTGGTTAGTACTGGTAACCATTACAAATGAGCGGAGGTTGCACTATGAGCGAGTGGTGGCTGTTTCGTAATACACGAATTGAAAATATAAACGAACAATACGAAATAGCACGCAAACATTTGCCAGATACAACCCACTGGCTCGGCTCAGAATACAACTACTTCTACATAAAATGTTGCGACGTGGCTCGTTCTGTCTATTCAGACGGTGACATACTTAAAGGTGAGATTTCCCCACGTCGCCCTATTCAAAGTGGCGATACGTTATATGTAGCAAATATTTATGTACTTGGCGGCACCTTGCCAACAATACAAAAAACACTAAAACTCCTTCAAGACAAACAGATCCACCTGCGAATCCCATCGCTTGAATATGACGACAAAGATGATACCCACGACCATGAGCTATTATCCGGAACACTTAGCCAAATCCATAACTATCGTCAGGCGCAGCCTATTGAGCAGTCTCCAGGACATAGAAAAGCTTCTGGAAGACCGAAACGTCGTATATCACTAATGAGCCTGAACCGCGAAGCATTTGATGCTATAGAACAATACTGCCTACATAAAATCACTGAGCGTCAAGCGATGAAATTATTGACAGATAAGCTTCCAGATAAGGGACCGGTTACCCGTTACATATTCCGAAAATTAGTTGATGAATACAGGGAAATGTTCCCTGGTTCGGTTGAAATTGATGCTGATCAATATAATGTATAAGTACGGTGCTCCGCATCATAGTCCGTCATCACAGGCGCAATATGCCCTGTATCCGGATCGATAAAAATGCCATGTCCCCCAATATTCGCTGATGGTTGTGTTAATAAGAAGCGAATAGCCGCGTTTCTGACCATCATCAAGCCATGATCTAAGGATGCCGCCAAGTTCAAAATCTGCTTCCTGATCACAGCAAAATTCCGGTTTCGTAAACAAGCTTACGTATCGAATGTCGCATCGGGTTTTGAAAATAGCCAAATTCCCTTCGTATGTCTTCGGATAAAATACCAGCTTATCAAGACAACTCCAAAGCTTTGCCCAATTAGCCCCTTTCAGCTTCTCCATCCCGTCACCAATAAGAGCTTCCGTATCCCTAATCAACTCAAGGTAGTTCCTTACTTCTTCGTTAAGTTCCTTCCTCTCCGGGTTTGTGAATTCAATTTTCTCCATGTGTTTCCTCCTTTTTGAATACATAATTTGTTTTTACCTAATTTTGTCCCTATTTTTAGGGATAATTTACTTTGGCATATACTATATGTCAGATTTAAAAGGCACTTTTATTTTTTCATACAGCCTCAAACTGAATGTTGTAATTTTGCCTGTAAATCCACGCTTTTTCCTAATTACAACTCAAAAGAAATCTTACATACATGTTCTATTTAGGCATAAAAATACCCACAAGCTTATTAGGCCTGTGGGCATTCTTAAATATTCTTATTTGAAAAGTGTGCGCTCTTCTTCCGGTCTACTGAAATATTCCTCAAAATACTTCGATAAAATTTTTTCTGTAGCAACAGTTTTAGATATTCCTGATTCTTCGCAAAACTGTTCCAGCTGATCACTAATCTCTTTTGCTAGTTTGATATTGAGAATTTTTGCATCTTTTTTCTGTCTTGGCATATTAATCTACCTCCTATAAAAGACTTTCCAAATCCGTAAGAAGCGAGACAATCTGTAAATTATCAAACAACCCGGCAAAATGAAGCTCCTCTTTCAACAGGTCCTTTCTCTCGAACTTACCATTCTTCTTGATATAAACAATTAGTTCTTTGATATAAGTCAATTGTGCATCGTTTCTACCTTTAGCTTTTTGATTATCCAAGAATTTCTGGATAGCCGAATGGTTGATCTCCATATTCTTACGAATGAAATAAACGATTTCTTTATCCGAACTGAATAACGATTCATATTCTTCTTGGGATTTAGCAAACGACATAATTTCACTTTTGAAATCTAATACATCATTTGGTTCATAAGCCTGAAGATTTACGATTTTATAAATCAAGTTATTGTTTGCGTGTGTTTTGATATAGAACTTAACTTTTTCTTCGTAAGATTTGAAATCGTCTACTGTAGTAGTAAAATCAACATCTTCGTCCGGTGCATCATCAAAATTCGAGATCTGGTCATCAAAATCGGAAATTATCGGTTCTAAAATTTCCCTTTCGATATAGCGCATTAAATCACGAATCTCAACGCGAATAGCATCCATTCCTGTGGCCGTCGTATTTATGATAAAGTCATCTGTCTGAAGGTGATTCAGCGTATTTATGTGACTGCAACCTCCCCAATATGGCTTTTGTTATTGACTAAATACCGAGCAATTTCGTAGATGGCTTTCGCCGTCTTAGCAAAATTATTATTTTGAACTAATTTAGTTGCAGAAAACCTGTAAGCTAAATAGTCAAACATACGAGCCGATTCGATATCACTTTCCCCAGTAATGTTCGGAGCTATATATTTCTTAACCTCTGTAAATTTTTGTTGATTGAAATTTTCCCAATTTGCAATATCAGAGTATTTCTCGACATACTTAAGATTGTTTTGAACCCCGATATAGTTTCTGTTAAGCGAAGAAATCTCATCAACAAATCCATCTCTGATAGCGACATACATATCTTTATCTTCAGGAGTAAGCATTGCATAACGACTTTGCATGGCTTTAAACAACGCAGCTTTTTCCATAAAGATTTTTTGGTTCAACGATAATACTCCATCTGTCTTGTCTTCACGACCATCAGGATTCAACTTAAAGAAATTGAATACATTACATACATCAAAAATCAAGAAACCCTGTTTGTTCTGATAAAACTGACGGCTATTATCATTCGTCATCCTTTCAAAGTACGCTTTGGACGGAGATATTGCTTTTAAGTCATACAGAAAAGGTACTCAATCTGAGTTCCTATATTCTGTCTTTTGATCTATATTTAGTTAGCTTTTGTTTTTCCACAGCCACTGCACTTGTAGCCTGTCAATTCCTGTTTTGTCGTAGCAGGTGAATCAACAACATATCTTGTTTCGTAGACTGCATCGTGATGAACCGTATTATATCCTGTTACTACTTCACGCCATTCAGTGTGCCAACCACCTTTATCTTCTCCATTAATCATATGGTTTTTCACATGAGCAGAAGCAGTAGCACTAGTTAGTTCTGCTCCGCATGTGCTACAAATATCAAATGCTTTCATCTCAGTAATTGGAACCTGTTCATCATAGGCAGCCTGTACCAAAACCTGCTCGTTGTGTCCTTTTTCAGGAACATTTACCGTCTTGTACTGAGCCACCCAGTTATGTGTATGTTCGGCTGGTTTTGAATTACTTGAGTTTGAACCATTGTTATTTGATGGTTTAGAAGAAGGTTTGGAACTGCTAGAGCTTGAGTTGTTCTTGTTTGAATTTGAGCTAGTCGAAGCGATGTTATTCTTCTTTGATTCTGAAGAATTTGATTTGTTAGAAGTATCGGCTTTTGCGGTTTCTTCTTTCTTTTCTTCCTGCTTTACTTCAGACTCATCCTTTTTTTCTTCCTCTGTCTTTGCAGAATCTTCAGATGGTGTCAAAGTGACAGTACTGCCATCTTTTTTTGTTACATCCAGATTGACCTTATCTTCTTTTAAAGAAACGTCCACCTTTTTAGTATCTGCTGGATCTACATCTTTGAATACGAATGTTTTGTCCTGATCCTGTAACCCTACTTTTACATCCAACTTGTCATTTTCTTTGACAGTGTAATACAAAGTACGTTCTTCTTTGTTTTTTACAGCATCTCCATCTTCCAACAAGTTATCACTGAAAGATTCTTCTGAACTTGATTTTGTTTCAAATACTGTGATTTTCTTTCCGGTATTGTTTGTCATCTTCAAAGATTTTGAATCCTTGCTTTTTTGTCCAATTGTTTTTACTTCTTTTTTCTTAGTGACTTCGGATGTCTTTGTGTCTTTTGTTGAAGAATTTGAACATCCTGTCAACATTCCTCCAGATAATACCATACTAAGAGCTAATGCTCCTGTCATTAAAATTTGTTTTGTTTTCATATATAATATATCCTTTCCTGATCTATTTTTTATTAAGGCAAATTGCCTTAATTTTTTATCATTTCCCTTTACACCTCTATTTTACCATTTTGAAAGTCGAAAAATGCTAGATTTGACCTAATTTATGAATTAAGCTTGTATGTCTATAGATTCATTTTCTTCTTCAACTTCATCTTCAGCTTTATAAGGCAACATCCAAACATACAAAATTCCGTGAACTACTCGGCAATTGAATTACCGAGCATCTGAAGAAGAACCTCAAACACTCATCTAAACATCCCAGATATCAAAGTTGTATATGCATAATATAAAGGCTCATATACTGATATTATAGCTCTTATTTTGATGTTTCGTCTACACGTTTCATCTTTTTTCACTGTTTTTATCTTATATAATATGTTAGAAAAGCGCCGACTCATTGGCCGACGCTTGTTTGTTTTATATAGTCTTCATTTTATTGATGATGATCGTGTCACCAGTACACTGAACATCAATTTTATCGCCCACGTGATATCCAAGTGCTTCGAGCCACTGACCTTGAAGCTGAATTCTTGGAACTTGCTGCTTACCATTTAAACCAAGTGGTGCCTCGTATACTTTGAGGCTGCGTTTTGATTTATACATTGTTTCCTTCTATACTCCGAATTGAGAACTAAATGTTGAATTTGCCATCGTCCGAACGGAACTAATTAAAATTCTGAACGGAACAAATTAAATCCACGAACGGAAGTAATCAAAGGGAAAATATCCTATCTGAGCGGAACAAATCAACGAACGGAACAAATCAACGGGAAAATCACAACTACTGTATTTCCCCCATTAATCACTTCCCTTTAGAGCCTGGCAACCCGCATGTTTTCGTTCTTTTTTCCCGTTAATTACTTCCTTTTCCGAAATTCACTATGGAAATGAGAACTTTTATATCAAGGAACCTCTGATTCCAATTTTTCACAACCTCTTTTGATTTTTTTACCCCAGCAGCAAATTTCTTTCCCTGAAGGCTGGTTTTATTTTTTCAAGGATATTTTTGAAGGTAGAAATAAAAAAAGGCTCACCATTACTGGCAAGCCTCTCCATTTTGTTTTGTTGCTCATTTACCAAATACCCTAACTATTCCTCTGCGAGAAGAATAATTAGAATTTTTCATCAGTGTGCTTTTTGTTTTGGCACGAATTCAATTTTAAGCATCATATCCATGCCTTCCGCTAATCTTTTTAATAAATTGATAGACGGATTCCTTGTACCGTTCTCCAACTTACTAATATCTGCCTGATGAATACCCGTTTTTTCTGCAAGCTGTTTTTGAGTAAGATTCTGAGATGTTCTGGCATCAACTATTGCTCTTATGATGTCGAATTCCGGCTGCAGATTATCGTATTCTTTTTTAAATTCCGGATTCTGCATCTGTTCTTTTAAATAATCATTAAACTTTCTCATTTTTTACCATACCTTTCCAGATAATCGTCTCGATACGCTTTCGCTCTGTTAATTACTGCCCTCGGAGTTTTCCGTGTCTTTTTAACAAATCCATTGGTCATTATGTTGTTACATCTATACTGTGTCAGAAAATCTGCAATGTAGAAAAAGGCCTGCTAAACGGCAGACCTTCCACTTTAAAAACGTTTACTTATTCACATACTTTGTTGCTTCGTCACGAGAAAAATTGAATTTTTCCATAACTTTTTCAATAATAGCTTCACTTGAAATGCCGAACTCTTCAAGCGAAGATACTAAAATCTTTATGGAATTGATTCTTTCTTCCGCTACCGCTTTTTCCATTACATCACACATCTTAATGTCCTCCTTCTTTTCTGTTTCAGAAAATTTTACATTATACCTGTCGTCTCCGGTCAGCACCTGCAGAAGTTTCAACATTTCGTCTACATGCTTTATTTTGTGCTCATCCGGCACATAGTCTTTGTTTTTCCTTTTCTGAACAAAGAAATCTGCAACTATTCGAAAATCACTTTGGAACATCTGCACCGTTTCATCATCTAAAAAAGCAATGTTAAAGATATTTGCCTTGTAGTCATTTACATATGGCTCCAGTTCCTTTGGAATATCAATAACCCCTTTCAGATTATGAGGTGATGACCATTCTTTCATCCCGAAGTGAAGTACCAATGATACGACCGGAACAATGGGATTCTCATCATTTTCCGGCAGCAGCTGCCGTCTGTAAGAAGCTCCATCGTAGCTAAAAACTCTTAATGGCATATACTTCTCTTCTACAGTCTGGTTTTCCAGTCCACAGATTGCAACAAGAACGTTACCATCCTGCCAATATTTAGCCACATCCCTTTCCTGTTCATGCAGTTTGCCTGCCTCGGCTTTATACTGTGATTTTACCTTTGTTTCTTTCAATGATTCTTCTTTCACGATCCGATTTCCGCGAAATAAAAGCACATTGACAATGTCTGCGAAGACGTCATTATAGTCTTCCAGAAGTTTTTCTGTTATGTCTTTTTGTCCCATAGATTGTTATCCTTTCCCTAATCTGATGTAAAAAACGATCAGGGAAAGCTCATAGGCATCCCTGATCTAAAGTTTCAGGGATTCCCCTATTCTGCTGGATTTATATTTATTCCTCTTATCCTTATCATACAAAATATTATTTGTATCGTCAACCAGTTCACGATTGACAGAATATTAGAATCCTTCCAGCGTTTTTGTTGCATTATGTTGTAATCATAGTCGTTTCCTCCTTTTTCTGACTCCATTTTTCTATGTTTCATTTATAATATGTCAGAAAACGTATGGCATAGCAAAAGGACCGCCAAACAGCAGAACCTTCCACTTTTAACTAAATGCTATTCCATGGCTTTGTCGATAATTTGCTACCATAAGTTATCTCTCGCTTTTTACATTTGTTCTTACCCTATATTCAACAATTCTTCTTTATACATTTTTGGGATGTTAAGCAATCTCATTTTAATAACCTCGTTTTTTTAATACAAGTAGTATATGTCAGAAAATTGACACTTACCAAGCTCTCAGGACCCACGGTTTTGATATCAACATTCTTCATTTCCTCAATACGCATAAAAATAGACCTCCAGAATTTCCTTTTCTGAAGGTCTTGGTCCCCAATTATGCGTTTTTCCGATTTTTTTGTGATTTTTTAATGCAAGAAGATGTTAATTTTGTTGATTGCTGCTAACTTAGAGTCATTTTATATACGTTGTATACATTTCACAAAAACATAAACAGTATTATAGACCTAAAAACATTCTAGCAATAACACTTAGGTCCCTTCTTGGATTTTACTATTATGCTCTCGCATATTTATCCAATTTTTTATTCATATATTCACAAGCCTCAGACTCTGAGCTAAATTTTTTCGCGCCTCTTTTTGTCCTCTTTCGCTGTAATAAACTTCCCACGCTGAGTCGCTCTTTACTAAACAAAATGCTTCATTAGGAAATCCTCCCACTAGTATCGAATACATATTTTGTGGAACATCCTTTTGAATCAAAATTTTTTCTAATTCATTTACTGTCATAGATTATATCCTCCTTAAATAACATTCATCTATAAGATCTTCTATCGACTCTGGCATCAAATACTGAGTGCCTCCACCTGGCTGATCAAACCAAGGAGCTACCTCTCCTTGCTCGACAGCTTCTATTGGCTTTACAACCTCAAACTGACTATAGGGCTTTTGATCTGTGCCAGGAGCTACAGCTCTCTCTTCATATGGGGTGTCAATTGGAGCCGTATAATATCCATCATCTGCACCATATCTATCGATTTTAGTTCCTGGTTCCAGAGTTACATTCTTCGATGTACCTTCAACCACACCATCGTTTGGTGGCCAATTAATTTCTCCAGTTTCTTGATTATAATACTTTGGATTATCAAAAACTTCTTTATTATCTAAATATAACTGATCATCTGGTTCATCAGCAGACTTCAATTATTTTTTCAACCAAAGATTGCGACATGAGTGTTTTTTTACACATGTGATTTTCAACCAAAGATTGCGACTAAACACCTTATTGACTGGCTGGAAAACCGTAGAAATTCAACCAGCAATTTCGGTTACCCGTAATTTTGTCACCCACGTGATATCTAAGTGCTTCGAGCCACTGACCCTGAAGCTGAATTCTTGGAATCTGCTGTTTACCATTTAAACCAAGTGGTGCCTCGTATACTTTGAGGCTGCGTTTCGATTTATACATTGTTCGCTCCCTATGCGTCAATATTAAATATGACTGGTAATTTGGTTTATTAGTTGCAAATTTGATATTAAAGTTATAAGAGTATTTTTAGACGAATTATAAAAAAACATATTAAAGATGGAACGTAACAAACATAACCATTTGATATTTCATTATTAAGGTTGAATAGGAACATTAGGTCAAATTCTTGATTTCAATATTAAAGATGAGATGTAACAAAAATGCCTCTAATTTCTCTTTTCACGAACATTCCCGTTACATTTATATTTTTAATATTAAGACGCATTTAATAAAACAGGATATAGACATCATTAATGTCAAATAGACTTGTA
>ERZ780223.336-NODE-336-length-54796-cov-6.199193_pt1 | contig 54796 bp, 52 predicted proteins | sample MGYA00511016_ERZ780223 | MGnify/ENA primary metagenome ERZ780223 (study PRJEB29588, sample SAMEA2159032) | human gut metagenome | biome: human gut; feature: human-associated habitat; material: faeces | place: Denmark | collected 2008/2010 ... | reverse complement strand
CCACGTGGCGACCAGTACGGGAAAGCAAAAAACCGCCACTGCCGCCACGCTCCAAGCCCCCACCCGGATCCACCGGCCACGCCCGGCAAAGGCCTCTCCATGCCTGTACCACCAAGCTACGGAGACGGCCAGCACCACGGCCACGAATATGGCATACGGGCCGGGATTGAAAAACGTACCCGTCACGTCGAACAAATGATGCCGGGATGCCTCCCGACCCGCCAACTGCATGAAACCCGTCCAAAGCTCATAGCCGCCCGCCGCACACAGTCCGACCCACCAAAGCCGGGTAAAAGCCCTGCCGCAAAAAGGGATAACCAGCCGCAAGGCTACGTAAGCCACGCCCAAGGCCATGGCCTTGCCATAGACCTCCGCCGCCGGATAGGGCGACACAAACACATAATTCAGCGAAACGCAGACCCACCAAAACAAGGCCACGCCGTCCGCCCAATGCAGGCGCGGCAACCGCCGTCCCAAGCATACGGCCGTCAAGGCCAAGACGGCCAAAGCCGCCACCGCCCGATAGCCCCAAACGTCCGACACGGAAGGCATCGCCTCCGTCCGCCACACGACAGGGGCGCACAACGCCGCCACCGCTGCCGCCGCCACGCCATACCTTATTATATATGTATATTGTTCCTTATTCATTGTTCGTCAGGTTTAGTCCACGGCGTTCCCTCCGTTCGCGCCCCGTCACGGGATGGTGCGACTCCACCACACGGTCCACCACGCCCACGATGTATTCCTCCGGAACGAAACCCCAGTAACGGGAATCCTTCGAACCGTAGGCCATGTCGCCGCATACGAAATAATAATTCTTGCGGAAACGGTAGTACGGCAAAGGCCGACCGTCCGACAGGCACTGCCCGCGTGCCCCGTCCCATGCCAACGCACGCCCCGTCTCCCATTCTATCGCCCGGCGGTAGATTTCAGCCTTGCGCCAGTCGTCCATCCGTAGGATGTCGCCCCGACGGGGCACGTACACCGGTGGGATGTCCTTGATGGTATAGCCCAATACAGCCGTCTCCACCAAGATGTTGCGCATCGCATACCAAGGTATCAGGCTGTCCGGCGTTTCCTCCAACCGCTGTTGCGCCTCCGCAAGCCCCAACACGCCCTCATAATGGCTGTTCACCGGACGGCTGTGCACGAAAGATATCGTGTCGCCCGGCAAAGCCGCCACGCGCTTCACGTACACGTAATTCATCTTGAAGCCGATGCGCCCCTTGTCATTCACGGGATAGTTGAACACCACGATGTCGTTGTAACGCAGGCCGCGACGCCCCCGTGTACGGATGCTCTCCATCCGCCCGTCCGTAAAGTCCAGCGACGTGTAGAGCCGTGCACCGAAAACCGTCTTGTCCACCCGTACCTTGTCGCCCGGAAGCAACGTGGGCGACATCGAGTCCGACGGGATGACGAACGTGTCGGCCACCAAGGCACGCCAACCGTAGTGCACGGCCACGCCCAACACGACGGCCAACCACACGAGGCACACGCCGCACGCCACCCTATACGCCACGCCCCATGCCGCCTTCATCGTCCGCCCTCCGTTTCTTTACGGCGCACCCAGACCATCACCGCCAGGCCCGCCAACACGCAAACGCCGTAGCGCCACGGCAGGCCTGCGTCCTCTTCCATCATCTCCCCCACCGTGACGTTCCTACCAAACCGTACCGGACGGAACACCGACAGGTTGCGCTTGGCACGCACGATGCCCCCGTCCACCACCACGAGACCTGCCCCGGCACGCAGCAGCGACTTCAGCGTCACCTCGTCCGTATAGAAAACATCCATATCCGCCCCGCCGTTCTGTCCGGGAAGCGTCCACAGGCAGAAGGAGATGCGCCCCGCCCCGGCTTCGGCACGAAGGCCGGACAGCTTGCGCAGGTCGTCCACCGTAAGCTCGCGCCGCGACACCACCGCCACCAAAGGCTTTGACCCGGACACCTCCATCAACGAATCCGTCACCTCTTCATAACGTCCGTCGTACACTCCGAAGCCCGGCACGGCGGACAGGGCCGCCCCACGGCCGAAAGGCAGGAAATCCACCGGGGGAAGCCACACCGCCGAGTAAAGGGGAACTGCCAAGGAGAAGATCGCACAGCAGGAAGCCGTGCGCCATCCTTTCAGGCCGTGCCAAGACTCCGTCCGCACTACCCACAAATGCCAGACCGCCAAAACCCACAGCAACACGTTTTTCAACAGCGTAGCCCCGTGCCCCAACGTGAAAGCATCGCCGAAACAGCCGCAATCCTGCACCGACATCCCCACAGGCGAGAAAGCCAGCCAAGCCGTCAGCGCGGTAAAGGCAGACATCACCGCCACCGTACCCCAGGCCACCGCCTTGCGGAACACGCCCGAGAGCAGGAGCAGCCCCAAGCACAACTCCCCGGCACAGAGACACACCGACCATGCCAAGGGATGGTCGGCCACGAAGCCGCTCCAACCCCACACGCGGAAATACTCCGACAGTTTCAAAGACGTGCCGTAAGGGTCCACGCCTTTCAGCCAACCGGAGGCCACGAAGCACGCACCTAACAGCAAGGAAGGGATATGACGGATTATGCGTTTCATTTTATTCTCGTTTGCCTAACTTTTCTTCCACTATTTGCCAGAACATTTCCTTTATCTTCTCACTTCTTGATGGATTTCCCACCAACACGACTCGGTTGTCTTTGTCCAACAGGAAGGTATGGTATACGGCTTCTCTCGGAATATGGGGATTCTCTCGGATGAAGATTCCTGCCGTATCCACATGCACAGGAAGCAACGGAGCCATCGTTCTCATGGTGAAATAGAACTCTTCCAAATCTTTTTGCAACGGCATAAAGATAAAACAGAGCGACACACTCTTTCCATAGGATTCCAAATCATGAATCAGATCGTCCCACAAGTACATTGTTTTTAACCCACAAGAAGAACATGCTGCCGTATCGGAGTAGACCACCAACTTAAAGTCCGTGTCATATCTCTCCTCACTGACTACCGTGTCTTTGCCATTCCACATGCAACGCATCTTGTCCAAGGATAGCGAAACCGGACGGGACTGCAACTGCACGATGCCATCCTTAAAGTCTTTCTTCCCCGTACACGATACGAAGCAAAGAGCGGTCAGCAACAATAAAACACCTGTATACCTCATATATCATTTCAATTTATGGAAAAATACCACATGATTACTTTCTTCCGTCAACCCTTTATCATGAAACAAAGAAAGACCGTACATTTCTTCGATATTCAATATGTCCAATGCCGGACGAATCGAATAAAAAGCTCCATCATAAACACCATAAGGGGCAGATATATAAGGATATTTATCAGAAAAGTTCTCATAAATCTTCATTAATAGATTCTTTCCATCTGATTCGACCTTATACACATAAGTACCGATACCATGTTTTTCCTCGAACAGTGTAAAAGTCAGATATATAGAACCATTATATTCTTCATAACTTCCTAAATACTGTACTACATTTTTATTGGATGTCTTATCATACAAATCTACCAAAGCCGCTCCTTGCTCGATTTGTTCCTTGGTATTGAACTCAAACAGACAATAAGGTTCAAATCCGGTTCTGCTTAACCTATATACGGTATAGTCAAAAGGACGAAGTACATAATACCCACCATTAAAAGTACCACTAAATGGGGTAAAGTTTTTGAAGGTTATCCCCTCATTATTCTCGAATGGGGAAAACATATTCATATCTTCCGACTTGGCATAATTGAACACCACAAAATCATACTGTTTCTCATTGGAATTTTCCGAAGAAAGAAACATCAACTTGTCATCCACTATCTCAAAATGTTGATACCAGTCATCTAAATCTATCTTATCTACAAAAGTAGCTTTCCAATCATAGACCAAAATACGCCTTTGGGCACGTGACAATATATACACCAATGAATCTTTAACACAAAAATCCTCCACAGACAAATATTCTCCGGCACCGCGTCCCAACTTATCTATCTTTGTAATGAACTTGCCATCATGCTGAAACAAAAGAATTCTTCCTTTATCTTGCACGGCTATCACGGAGGAATCAACTTTCATTCTTTCAACATTTCCTAATAAAGTATTTTCGTTTGTCTCCAACATGACATAATCATAACCGGAAAAGAAATGCTCTATACTATCTCTTTGCTGTACATCGACTGAAAAAGTCGGCACAGTACTTGAATGTTTGCTGCAAGCAAACAAAAAGAATAAAACGCAAATGAATCCTATTTTTACAAAACTAAAAAATCTCATAATATATCTTTTTTTTAAGGATCGGCATTGAAAAAAGTATCAATGCCAATCCATTTAACATTTGGACGATGATGTAGATTTATATCTTATCATATAAATCAATACATTCTTCCATGGTACAACAGGTATTCCCTCCTTTTGAACAAACGATCTCTCCGACAAATTCCACATAGCCATCAGCTTCCGGTTCAAGGATCTTACCATTACGCAATTTCACACCCCCTGTTGAACCAACATATATACGACATGTACGGATACTAGTATAACAATCACACCCCATAAACTCTTGTATAGCCAACGCCTCCGCATTAGCCAACAAAAGTTCACTTTCACTCACTCCATTGTACGCATCATAAGTGCGATACCCAGCGTAGGCAGACAAGCCCAACACCACAGCACCCATCAAGGGCGCAAAAAATTTTCTTTTCATTGTTTTTTAATTTAAAAATTATACCCTTTGCAGGTTTCGCGGCTGCACTCTCTTTTTTGCCGACTACCTGCGTGGGATTTAATCACAAAATTTTCAAAAACAAGCATTTGCATAGTCAAACGACTTGTTTATCTCAACATTCCCCAAAAGAAAGCCTAATATTACCGCCACCACGCTGCAAATCATTGTCCTGAGGAACACGCCCGAAAGTAGAAAAAGCCACACAACTCCCTAGCACAGAGACACACCGGCCACGCCAAAGGATAATCAGTCACAAAGCCGCTCCACCCCCACAAGCGGAAATACTCCGATAATTTCAGCAATGCTCCGTAAAGGGCCACGCCTTTCAGCCAACCGGAGGCCACGAAGCACGCGCCTAATAGCAGGGAAGGAATATGACGGACTATGCGTTTCATATTATTCTCGTTTGCCTAACTTTTTTTCCACGATTTGCCAGAACATCTCCTCTATCTTCTCGTTATCCAAAGGATTGCCGACCAACAACACGTTGTTGTTTTCATCCAGAAGGAAAGTATGAAACATTTGATTATGCGGCAAATGGGGATTTGAGCGTTCAAATATACCAAGTGTATCCATGTAAACAGGGTAATTAAAATGTGATAAAGTCGATATTGCAAACTCAACATTCGCCCACTCTTTCATTTTAGGAAAAAAGATAAAATAATAACCAAGTTTATTTTCATAAGATTCTGTTTTCCTTATCAAATCAATCCATGTATATAACTTATCTACCGCACAAGAAGAACACGCCATAGAATCCGAATATGACACAAATTTCAGCGATTTATTTATCTGTGTATTCTCCCCCATGCTTCGATGACAGATATATTTCATTCGTTCCAATGGCAATGAAATCTTATTTTGTTTTAATATACCTATTTTTTCTTTCATAACCCTTGTATCATCATTACAGACATAAGCATAACCAAGTACCAATAAAAATAAAAAGAATATCATTAGCATGAACTTATTCATGGCTTCCTGACTTTATTTCCACATAAACCAAAGCCGGCAGGGGGATTCTACCGTCTAACATTTTTTTTACGGCATCATGGGTTTCGACAAATGTATCTTCCCACCAATCTTCACCTTTCCTGACCATTACATCAGCCACACTGTCTTCCGTTACCAAATAAACCAAATATTTGCCTTGAATGAAAAATAAGTTGGCTGGGAAAAAACCTTTAAACAACGACGTAAATAGGAACTCTTTTCCAGTTCGCTTGTTCTTTAAATAATGTACCCTGACACCAACAGAATAATCCACATTCACCCATTCATCGTTCTCTTCATACTTTGTCAAGTTATACACATAACCTTCGTAATTCTTTCGTATAGCAGCCTCCCCTTTATGCTTCAACTCAGCCACCACATTTTGAGATAAAAACTTACCTTTAAAGTCCACATGAATAGCACGACTAAGAGTATCGCCATTAAAAATGAACACAGTATCACTCAGATTTGGAATATAACATAAACCAACATCCGAATGCCAAAACGGCATATCCGTAGTAAACATTTGATGTTCCTCCAATGGCCGATAATTGCTCTTATTATGCCCTAACGAATCATATACAGCCAATTCATAGGTAGGTTCCATATTATCATCCAACATACGGAACGCAAAAGCATAATTCCCATTCTCGGTCAAGCCAAAAGCATATGGCCAAAAGTCTTCTAAAATATCTGTAGAATAGTATTTTCCAAATACATCATACTTTATGATTTTTCGTCCCTCGCTATCAAACAGATAAATGTTACCGCTTTGTGAATTAACTTCAAAATTTGTTGGTTGACGATACAGTTCATTCAAGGCACGTCCCACTTCTCCCACTTTATACAAATAGTTCCCTAATGAGTCGAACACTACAACATTCTTTGTAATTTCCTTGTCCATAACATAAATTTTACCATTTTGGAACACAATTTTATCATATTGAGGAAGTATCATGCCCTCAGAGCCTTTTAAAGAAAGAATTTTAGGAATAATATATTGATTCGTATCCAAACATTCAGTCTGTTTTGTATCTACGATTAACTTTTCTACCGTAAAATCATTATGAGATTCATTTCTTTGCCATTTTTTACATGAAAAAAATAAGAATCCAATCAATACAATAAATAAACTTACGTTTTTCATCATAGTTGCTTTTTTACTTATAAACCTGCCCTTATGCAAAATTGCATAAAGGCAGAAAAGACATTATTCACATGGAGTTTCATTGGACGTGTTACACGTATTGATAGTGACTTCGCGTTCACATTTCCACTTTGATCCATAATATGTATATGTAGCCCCTGCTGCTATAAGGACACCTTTGTAATAAAATGCAGCCCCTCCATTCACTTTCTGTAAAGTACACTCTACATTTCTAAGATTGGAAAACCACAAACTGTTACCTTCCCTCGGATCAGCCAATGCCTCCGCATTTGCTAACAACAAATCACTTTCACTCACTCCATGGTACGCATCATAAGTGCGATACCCAGCGTAGGCAGACAAGCCCAACACCACAGCACCCATCAAGGGCGCGAAGAACTTCTTCTTCATAACATTTAATTTTTAATAACTATACCCTTTACAGGTTTCGCGGCTTCACGCTCTTTTTACCGACCACCTGTGTGGGATTCACAGGCAAAGTAATTACAAAAATTCAGGATGACAATGTTAACGACCGTACTTTTTCGTTAACGATTTTGTTAGCACCGTTAACGAAACATTAACGCCTTATTTCCAACAGTTTAGAAAATACGATTGTCTCATTTTTCTCCTCGTTAACGTTGCGTTAACGCCTTGTTAATGGTTCGTTAATGCCTTGTTAACGGTGCGCTAACGGGAAGTCCAGTCCCACGGCAGGCTAATGGGCTAAAACAAGGCTGAAACATACCCACAAACGTACATACACCGGAAATTTGCAAAAACAGGCTTCATCTTTCAGGAAGCCATACAAACATTTGGAATGCAACAGTTTGCAGGCTGAAGGAGGGGCTACCCCATCTTTCAGGCATCCTTCAGCGGCAAGCATCCCCAACCAGCATCCACCTGACTCCCAAGGTGAATGCCGTGTGAACCCTACCAACCATGAGAGTTCACCTTAACATCCTGTAAACCAATAAGTATGAAGGATGCGAATGGATTTTTCCACATATCTCCCTGTATGGAGGGGAGAGGCATAGAAAGACAAGCAAAGAAACCAAAAGCAATTACCGCAAACCGGAAAATCAATCACAGCACAACGATTTTCCGATTTGCGGTAAAAATCAGAGACGGAAAAGGAAAACGAAGGGCTCTCCGACACCTTCACTTTCCCCCCTCTTTCAAGACCAACTTAAAATTGCCAAAAGCGTCCCTGACCACATCGAACGGGGTATCCCGAAGGGTCTTATGCACTATACATTTTATATTCCTAAGCCGGGAATGACAGCTTTCCGTCCCGTCTGAATATCCTTTTCCCAATAGTTCACCGAGTTCTTCCAATGACAAAGTATGGTCCTCCTTTTGCACCAACTTTTCCAAAAACAAAAGCACACGGGGGGACGCGTCGAAAGATTTATGACTATAAATCACACAGCCTCCGAATTTATCGATATGCAAAAGCTGCAAGGCGTCATCCATGGATTCCGCTTTCAAAGGACGGACTTTCGACTTCCTCAACGTCCACACCAAACCGATACCGGCTATACCAGACAGGCATACCAAGGCACCGACACTCACAGAAAGAAGCGTGGTATGAAGTTCGTCTATGCCATCGTCCACAAGTCCTACGTTACATAGCAAACGGTATTCGCCATATTTACTGCATATAAAAAATATGACAAGCAGGAAGAAAATACACGATACACCCCACGCCAAAGCAGGAAAAAAACGTTTTAAGTCATAACCTTTCATGTGTTCCATATAGTAATACATTATTAACATTCTTATTACCAATACTTCTGTACGCCATCCTTGTATTCAAACAACCGTTCGGCTTCGCCACGGCTAAGATCACGCAACAGCAAAAGAGCATGTTTCGGAATATTCCTGAACAAGAGCGAATCGGACTGTGCAACCTGCGTGCCTGCCGATTTCCATTCCCCGCCATGGCATACGAGCAATTCGTATAGGTCGTCCTTCCGGACAAAATTGTCCCGGTTCCGGGGCGTGTAGACAATCTTTCCTATCGCTTTCTTTTCTCCTAAATCCAGTCCGGCCCAACCGCCATAATCAAAAGGATGGTCGTAGGACGTGTCCGTATGCCCGTCGAACACATTGAAATAGGAATGGCTTCCGTGCGCCCCTTCCTGCGGCCCGAGAATATCGCCCTTCAAAGGTTCCGTATCAGCCCAAGACGAATAAAAACCTACTTCCGACACATTGCCGAAGCCCCCACGGGGTCCGAAATACCGCACATAACGGTAAGTTTTCGTGGAATCGACACGCACCGCCGTACACAAGCGGAGGGGCATATCCTTAATCCGGAACAACGTGTCGGGATGTTCAAAGCCGGGAGACCGGCTGCCTTCGAACACGCCGCCCACCATGCGCCCAAGGAAGAACTCGCCTATCATACCGAATTTGCTGAACAACACCACGTCTTCCGTCTCTTTCTCCGGCTCGTAAAACTCCATCTTCGCACTGTCCACATCCACACTGAACGGGTGTGACAAGGTGACCAACTTTTTACTACCGGCATCATACGAAGCCAGACAATATACCGTGCCGCCATGGCAGTCGTTGAAAACCGCCGCCTGCCCGTCGTAACGGCACCAACCCACCGGTTTCCAATCATAGCGGTTTGACATGCAGAGATAAACCAAACTGCCCTTCCCCATCTCACGGGTGAAATGCTCCTTACCTATGGTCAGTGTATGCGACTTGTCGGTGGCATACAAACGAGTCACATCCTCGAAACAGGGAAAACGGAACTCCGGATGTACAAAATACGCGTCCGTCTGCATGGAGTCTTTCATTTGCCGGTTCAGGCTGAAACGATGGCGAAACACCTTACCATACACATCGGCATATTTCTCCGCTTCCATCAGGCGGTGCCACCAATAGAACATGGAGAAGTACCAGGTTTTGCCGTCCTGGTCTTCTATGAAATTCCAATAATGGGGCGCGTTGTTGTTCCCACGCATGGGCAACTCCTCTATGCCGCAGGGAATGCCCAAGGCCCTGCAAATATACACCATCATGTCGCACAAATCCAAGCAGCTTCCTCCACGCCAATCCGCAATCTGCGGCCCAATCCTGATATTCGTCCCCATCTCGCCCGTGAAATAAAAGGGGGCACGCAACAGGCTGTCGAGCACGAGATGGGCCGCATAAGTGGGCTTCACGATGTCCGAATCGTTCTTGTGCTTTTCTATGATAGGCATAAACTGGTAATATAATTTTTCACGCCATGGCACAAGCTCTTCATTCCCTACACGATAAGGCAATACATATTCGCAAAATTGCCCGAAAGGCACATTCTTCCCCCATGGCTGTTCGCGCCATACCTTGAATGCCCACTCTATATTCGTCACCAAATAAGCAGGATCGATATAAATGTCTTTCTTCATGGTTATATTCCTCGCACCGGAAAACCCACAGACCTTGGCCGCAGAATCCAAAGCTTGCTGATAGGTGAATTTGCCCGTACCGAACAACTCGTACGCCTTATACACCGCCCCCATGTCTCCGGAGGCGACACCTTCATGGCAAGCCAAATTACTTATCAAGAACAACGCGGCCTGCTGTTTCAGGGAATCCCCTTCATAAAGTTCCAACACATGCCGCAAAGCCGGATTCTTTTTCAAAGCCAACGCATACATGTCTTCTTCCGATGAAACGGATGTGCAACTTACACCCAATGCGAATAGTCCTAAAAAACAGTATAAAGTTCTATTTTTCATGTTCATGAAATCAGGTTAATATTAAAGTTATGCGAAATTAATAAAACAGCATAACAAATCCAAATAAAAACGCGAAAAATATGTAATTCAAAACAAATCATGTTATGTCAGAATACACGTCATACTGCATACTGCGATTCTCGCAGCCCTTTCCCCCAAAAATATGGTATTGTTCCTTCTAATTTATGGAATGCACCACAATTTTCACGACATTTCATTTTGATTTCTTGCGATAATTCCTTTTCTTTGTATTTGCATAAACCCTAAAATAAATATCTTATGGGCAAGCTCAAGGACAGATACATACGATTCGACTGGGCCATCAAGCGGTTGCTACGCGACAAGGCCAACTTCGCCGTGCTGGAAGGGTTGCTCACAGTGCTCTTCGAGGACAAGACGCAAATCGTGGAAATATTGGAAAGTGAGGGGAACCAGTTGGCCGAGACCGACAAGTTCAACCGCGTGGACATCAAGGCCAAGAACAGCAAGGGAGAAATTATACTCGTGGAGGTGCAGAACACGCGGGAGGTTTACTATCTGGAACGCATACTTTACGGCGTGGCTAAGACCATTACCGAACACATTTCATTAGGCGAGAGCTATGGAAACATCAAGAAGGTGTACTCCATCAGCATCGTCTATTTCGATTTGGGCAAGGGTAATGATTACCTCTACCACGGACAGAACCGTTTTATCGGCGTGCACACTTCCGATGAACTGCAAATCTCGACCAAACAGGAGAATGCCATCCTGCCCAAGTACCCAAGAGAGATTTTCCCGGAATACTACATCATACGCGTGAACGAGTTCGACAAGGTAGCAAAGACGCCACTGGAAGAATGGGTTAACTACCTAAAGACAGGGGAAATCGAACCCGACACTAAAGTCCCGGGCTTAAGCGAGGCACGGGAGAAACTGAAATATTACAGTATGGCTCCCGCCGAACGCTACGCCTACGACGAGCATCTCAATGCCATCATGATACAAAATGACGTGTTGAGCACAGCCAAACTGGAAGGATTGACGGAAGGACGGTCGAAAGGGCTAGCCGAAGGACGAGCAGAAGGATTAGCGGAAGGACGCGCAGAGGGATTAGCGGAAGGACGGGCAGAAGGCATATTATCCACGGCACGGAACCTGAAAGCCATGGGGCTGTCCATGGAAGATATTTCTCGCGCCACCGGACTCTCCAAAGAAGACATCGTGAAATTGTAGGTTTCTTGTAGGGTGTCATTCCGGCGCACACCGTCGCATATATACCCGAAACGAATCATCACAAATCGGAAAACCAATCATAACACAATGGTTTTCCGGTTTGCAGTAAGAATAAATGATTCCTCGCTGATATTGTCTATAACAGTATAGGTTGTATCCGTTACTCGGAAATCATTTGTGTTAAACACATAATATTTTCATGATATTATCATAATTAGACGAATAACAAGTTGTTTTCCACTATATCAAAATGTGGGGACGGTGCTACTCCATCTTTCACATCGCCCCCATCGGGAAAGTATAAATGTAAGAGTTTCCTTACTTACATCCGCAAATATACGAGATTCGATTCGAAGTTCAAATAAAAATGCGAAAAAAGTAAGAAAAAAAAGTTTGTATCCCTATTTTTATTTCAAATAATAAAAAAAGAGAACCGCCCCCAATCTTGTTTCTTGAAGTTTGGCCTCGCTGCCGTAATCATCACCGTGAACAGCCCCAACCAACGCTTCACCATACTGCCACTGGGGATAAAAACCGGGGACATCTCGCACAAGCTTTCCTTGAAGGTGGGATTGTCCGTCGGACAGGTTTTCCATGTGACAATAGACCTCATCCGCATATTCAAAGAAACCTAACCAACGGTCGGAGGTCAAGAAATCATGAAACGTCCCGACCTTTCCCGCACTCAGGGCATCTTCCGCCTCCCGACCTTGTTCGGGAGTCAGGCTACCATAGTCCGCACGATAAGCCAATACCGGAACCGTATCGCGCCAAACATAAATATCGTTGGAAAAGGGTGCTTTCAGAAAAACTTCTCCCTTCGGATTACGGATAAAAGGTTTGCCCACCGGCCAAACAGCCTGACTTAAATCAGCAGAAAGGAACCTACCCAATACCTTGCCCGATGTATCCGTATGGATAATCAATTCTTCACGGTCTCCGGGAGAGCTGTTACTAAGCAAGAATCCGTCATCTACAGGAATAATGTCATGCATCATAAAGTCCACAGGCGTACGATGCAACAAATTCAGGTCTGCATCATAAGAGAGGATACATCTTCCGGAAAAATCCATCAAGTGCACCCAGCCGCCTCCTGAAGCAATAGCGTTTGGCATAATATACTCGTTATGGCCCCGTCCCACCGTCCGTATCTGCTTGCATAATCTCCCTGTACGCAGGTTGAAGGCCGACACGGCTTTCGAAGCGTCCAATATATAGACCATGGAATCCAGAAAACACAAATCTCCTATCGAAGCCATGGCCTTCCCATCCGTATACAACTCTACTGTGTCTATACGTGCCAAAATATCCGACACTTTCAACTCATCTCTCTCGAAAGATTTAATTTCCACAACCCACGGTTCGTCTTTTCCTTTCTTTACACCATTTTCGTCTTTGCAGCCCCAACAAGTCCATACCACACCTGCCACGGCCATCCAAACCATTGTCTTCATTTCGCAGCACCATTATTCTTTTATTTCAAAACCATACAGCATGTTTATCTCAACTTTATGTACACAAATATTTCGGGTCTCTCCCCCGACTGCAATATGGCAGTGAAAGAGAAACCCGAAAGTTTCAAGTCATCATCCGATGCCTAACACCGGACGTCCTTGCTGCAACCTGCGCAAGCGCAACAAGGCCTCATAATAATAGTAATCGGCATAGATGATGGAAGCGTCTATCTCGCTCCCGGCCGGATGGTGTCCCGTACTGTGAAGCAGGAAAGACACGCAACGTTCTCCGCTCTGGTAGTTCCGGCTCAGGGATGACAACATATTTTCTGCCGCCTCACGATATTGCCGTCCCTTCTCAACATCCACATAACCGCTCAACTCCAACAAAGCGGAAGCCACCACACAGGCAGCCGAAGCATCCTTGGGTGCCGACGGCGACGGGTCGTCGAAGTCCCACAGCGGTACCCAGTCGTCCGAGCGTTCGGGCAAACGTTTGAGGTACACATCCGTCACCTTTTGCGCAAAAGCCAGAAAGCGGGGGTCACGGGTCTCACGATACACCATCGTGTAACCGTAAATGGCCCAAGACTGTCCCCTCGCCCACATCGACCGATCCGAATACCCCTGATGCGTGACACCCTTTATCAACTTACCGCTCACCGTGTCGTAGACCGCCACATGATAGCAAGAGCCATCCTTACGGAAATGGTTGTTCATCGTCGTCTCGGCATGACGCACAGCGATGTCGTACAAGTTCTGTCCGCCACCATTACGGGAAGCCCAGAAAAGCATCTCCAAGTTTATCATATTGTCCATGATGGTATTGTGCGGCCATCCTTGTTTTTCGACTTCACGCGGCCAACTCAGAATGGTACCTATCCGGGGATTGAAAAGTTTGGCCAACTGGTTGGCCGTGCCGACAATGACATCCCGATAGGACGCACAAGGCGCGATGCGCATCCCGTTGCCGAAACTGCAATGCACCAGAAAGCCCAAATCATGGTCGTACGGGTCACGGTCGGCCAAATAAGCCAGTGAGGCCGTGTAGTTTCGGGCCTGACGTCCGATGTAGGCCTCGCCGCTATATTCATAATCGCACCACAACACGCCCGGCCAAAAGCCGCCGCACCACTCTTCGGGTGTAGCCGGACGGCAATTCCACTCCGTCCGGCCCTCCTTCAAATCTTCCGCAAGAATGTTACGCGGCATCCGGGTATAATCCCATCCGCCGTCTTTCTTCAAACCTGCCAGTGCACGTGCCACCTGACGATGACAATATTGCAAGTCTTTCTCTACATCGACCCGCTGCTGGGCTGCCACCGGACGGCAGCACAATCCTAACAGCAATACAAATCCTATTTTATAGTTTATCCGTTTCATTGTTATCATTCTAAAAATCCCTATCGTGTACTCTTCACGCCGTATGCGCAGAAAGTGAGATAGAAAGCACAAATCAGCAGCACGCACACACCGGCTGTGATACCAGCCGCGTCCGTAGCCGCACCAATCAACGGGGTCACCGCACCGCCACCGGCCACCGCCGTAATCATCAGACCGGAAATCAGATTGGCTTTCTCCGGCATGCGCTGTACGGCCATAGAGTAGATGATGGAGAAAATGCAAGAGCAGAAGAATCCGATGCCGCCCACACAAATCAGATCCACCGTGGCATCTTCATAGAAAGCCAACACCAGAATGGCGGCAATAGCGGCCAGGATATTGATACGGAAATACTTCATCTCGGATATCTTGGTCATGAAGAACACGCCGAGGAACGCTCCCACCGTACGGCAAATGAAGTACACCTGAGGAGCCACACCGGCATCCGATGTATCCCAACCGAAACGGGCTATCATGACTTTCGAACTGATGAAGTTCGTGGCCACGTCGATACCCACCACGAAGAAGATACCCAGGAAGAGCAACAGGATGGTACGGTCGGACAGCAAGCCCCACACCTTCCCCATCGTCACGCCGCTGTCTTCCCTTTTCTCATGGGGTATGGGTGTGAAGTACAGCCAAAGGGCGGACACTAACGTAATGGCACCGAGCACGGGGAAAGCCAGATACCAGTTGTCCTTGTCGCCACCGCCCAGCACATTCACGGCAAAAAGCATGATGAACGGGCCGCAGAACGAAGAAACAGCCTTGACAACCTGCCCGGCGGTCAGACTGCTGGTCAACAGTTTCTGGTCGGTCACCACATTGTTCAACAAAGGATTGAGCGACACTTGCAGGATGGTGTTGCCGATTCCCAACAGGGCATATCCCACAAGACAGGCCCAATCGGTCTTCAACAACGGAATGAGCATACCCACAAGCGTGACCGCCATACTGAGCATGACGGTGTTCTTGCGCCCCCAGGCGTTCATCTTGATGCCCACCGGTATGCTGAAAAACAGAAACCAGATGAAGACCATCGAAGGCACGAAACCGGCCATGGTATGGCTCCAACCGAACGCTTCGCGCGCATAATCCGACGAAATACCGACAATGTCACAAAAGCCCATCACAAAGAACCCGAACAGAACGGGAAGGACCGCAAGCATAGATGTTTGTTTTTTCATGTTGTTTTTATATTTTAAAATGAGTGTTTTTCCCGTTTACGGAGTAACCCGGAACCAGTCTACATCCATCCATCCCCGGTTCACCGCAGGTTCGGCATGCGGCTCCACGCATACGAAGCCCACCTTTGCGCCTATCCACTTGCCCTGACGGGCTTTGAACGGCTTGCCACAGGGAGTAAACGTCTGACCGTCGAGACTGTATGCAAAACGGCACATCCCTTCTCCGGCTACTTGTACCCGCAAATAGACCGAACGGCTGACCGTGGGTGAATAAATGATAGTTTGACGTTCGGACGGCTCGAAACCTGCCAATTTTTCCACAGATTCCTTCCCGCCTTGCTCTGCATCCTTACAAACCCGCTGAATGAGGATGAAACGGTCGCCCTCCCGACGCACGGTCAGTGCCGCATAATCCCATCCCATGACTATCAGGCCGCCTTCCTGACCGTCTTCCTTGCTCACCATCGTGACTTTTGTCGTAGCCGTAAAAGTCTCGGCGGGGAACTTCTGGAGCAACATATTGGATGCTTCCCACAAATTTATATACTTTTCGGATAACGGCCAAGAATATAAACGGATAAAACCGTACGGAGTGGTAAATCCGTATAAATCCTGATAATTGGAATGCCATTGCCATTGCAATCCAAGCTCCATAGTGTCGAATTCGTCGCTTTCGGCCGGATTCACCCGGACGGAAGACGGCACGGACGGCTTGCGGTAGGTCAGTACGGGATTACCGCAACCGTCACCGTCCTTATCCTCGCCCACCACCGGCCAGTCGTCTTTCCACGTCATGGGTTCGAGCCAAGTCACACGGCCGTAGCATCCTTTATCCTGAAAGTGCACGAACCAGTCTTCTCCGGATGCGGTCTGCACCCAACCGCCCTGATGGGGTCCGTTGACCGGAGTATCCCCCTGCTCCATGACGCGACGCGCTTCGTACGGCCCGTACACGTTGCGGCTGCGGGCGGCCATCTGCCATCCCATTTGCACGCCACCGGCCGGAAACATCAGGTAATAGTAACCGTTGCGTTTATAAAACTTAGGTCCCTCAGCCGTGTGGTTCACATCATCATTTCCGTCATACACGATGCGGGAAGGGCCGACTACTTTCGTGCCCTCCGCGTTCATTTCGGCCACACACAACACGGAATTGATTTGTGCACGGCTTCCGGCCCACGCGTAAGCCAGATAACACTTTCCGTCATCGTCCCACAACGGACAGGGGTCGATAATGCCTTTGGCAGCCTTGACCAACACCGGATCCGACCATTCGCCGGCGGGGTCTTCCGCCTTGACCATATACACGCCGAAGTCCGGGTCGCCCCAATAGATATAGTACTCCCCGTTATGGTAACGGATACTCGGTGCCCATACGCCCCTGCCATGCTGCACGGTAGCGTAAAAGTCCGTCGGAACCAGCTCCTTCAAAGCATAGCTCACGACTTTCCAATTCACCAAATCCTTGGAGTGGAGGATGGGCAGGCCGGGCACACAGGAGAAACTGGAAGCCGTCAGATAAAAATCATTCCCCACGGCACAGACATCGGGGTCGGAATAATCCGCATGAATCACCGGATTCTTGTACATGCCATTGTCCAAATCGGGCGACCATACTGCAGACAGGTATTCCTGCGTTTGTGCCGCAAGCGGGATTCCTCCGCAAAGGAGGCAACCGCACACCGCCGCCCGCAACATACCTCTTGATAAACTTTCTTTCATCATTGTACACTTTCTGTTTGATTCGATTTATAATCTTTCCTTATTATATATATACGAACGAAGAGCGGATTCTCCCTATTTAAGAATACAAAAAAACCTTGCAAAAAGCAAAATCAGCTCTTGGCAAGGTTCTTTTATGCTAACGGACAAGCCTTTAAATCTCAATCAGGCTGAACGAATAAGCCGGAAGTTCATAGTCGAATTCAGGTTTCACCTTGATGTCGCTCTCCTTCGGACGGGCATTGCGGTCGTCCCAGTTGCCGGTCAACACATGCAGGCGGGCATCCAAACTCTGCGCCTCGCCGAAACGGTCTTTCAGGCTCGACAAGTCCAACTTCCCTTTCACGGGATGGTTCAGGAGGTTCACCATTTTGATGTACACTTTTCCGGTCTTGGAATCACGTACCGTGCTGACCGCCAGACGCTCGCGTACCCCCTTACGGCCTTCGTTCACCGAAAGCGTGCTTTCGATATACTCGTCGCCGCAATAGTTGCCGCAAAGCTTCTGCACGTAGTAACCTACCGTGGGCTTCACTTCCTTGTTATTGAAATAAATCATGTCGGGATTCCATTGCGTATGGTGTTCTTTGGCCAACAAAGGAGCATACGAGCTCATGGCCACCACATCACCGTTGCGCTCCATGCCGCAAATGTGCAGGGCTTCGCACAAGGCCGTCTCTATGTTGTTGGGACGGCCGGGAGTATGAGCCGCGTATTCGCCCAAATACACTTTGGAACCGTTACGGTCGTATTGGTCATAATAGTCCTGATGATAAATGAACCAACCGGGCGTCTGATAATAATGCTCGTCGATCATGTCTATCTTATGGTCTTTAGCCAAACGCCAACCGGTTTCGTAATCACTACCTTCCGACCACGGTCCCGACGTACCGCAAACGACGATGTCAGGATACTTCTCTTTCACAGCCTTGACAATCATCAGATAGCGTTCTTCAAACGTTTTGGAAATCAAGTCTTCGTTGCCGATACCGATATACTTCAGATTAAACGGTGCCGGGTGTCCTTGCTCGGCACGGAGTTTACCCCATTTCGTAGTCTTGGCGTCTCCGTTAGCCCACTCAATCAGGTCCAGCACATCCTGTACGTATTCCGGCATTTTGTCCATCGGGATACCTCCCTGTTGTCCGTGTCCGCGGTCGCTCGAATTCTGGCAACTCACACCGGCCGCCAGCACCGGAAGCGGTTCGCACCCCATGTCCTCGCAAAACTGGAAGTACTCATAGTACCCCAAGCCTTTCGTCTGATGGTAGCCCCACAAGTTGCGTTGGGGTTTGCGGGCTTCCAACGGACCGATCGTCTCCTTCCAATTATAAATGTTGTGCAAACCGTCGCCATGAGCCACACAACCGCCGGGGAATCGCATGAACTTCGGTTTCAAATCGGCCAAAGTCTGAGCCAAATCAGCCCGCAAACCGTTCTTGCGCCCCTTAAACGTCTGTTGCGGGAAAAGCGAAATCATGTCCAAAGCCACCTTGCCCGTTCCCAACGGTTCCACTTTAATGGAAGCGTGGTCGGCATCGGCATCGGCTTTCAGCACCGCAGTCATTTTTTTCCAGTCCGACTTGGGAGCTTTAAGGGTAGTCTGTGCCACCACCCGACCATCCTGCACAAGGCTCACCCGTATCTTTCCGCCTTTGCCCTCCAATTGCTTGGCAAACACCGACAAATCGTATTTCTCACCTTCACGGACGGGAATACCGTCGAAACCTCCATTCAACAAAGCCACCTGGCCAGGCTGTTTCACGTCCACGACGGCATAATTCGGGTTGTTCTCGTGGATAGGCTCGGATGTCCGTATCTCCCACGTCCCGCCGTCGCCTTCCAACGTCCAGGCAAAATCAGCTTTCCATGCCTTGTTTCCGCCCTTGACATCGGCCTGGGAATATTCAAAATCACGATTCTGCACCAACTCGGCATACAAACCGCCGTCGGCAGCGTAATTGATGTCCTCAAAAAAGATACCGATCAATTTATCGCTGATCTTCTTCGTCTGGCCCGCATCTATCTTGATTGTGGCTTCAAGAGGTTTCAAGCCTCGGAAACGCACTTCATTGTCCCGCGCCAATTCTCCGTTGAGTGCGGCCCAGTATGCTGCGCTTTCTACAGCCTGTACCATGCGCTCCACTCCGGCATACGGCACCTTGAATACCTGTCCGTTCACCGGCTGCCCGTCCACAAGTGCCTGCTCCGTCACCGAAGGATAAACGGAGGCATCGACTTTGCGCGGCTTGCTGAAATGATAAAAATCTTTGGAAACGGTTTCGTACACCCCGCCATCCTTGGTCTTGAACACTACCTTATAAGTAGTCATTGCCGCATCGTACGACAACACAGGAGCGATACAACTGTTCACCCCCTCCATATAAGGATAGTCCTGCGGCCGCCATTTTACCAAATCGGCACTGTAAGCCACGGCAAACTGGTTGGCATAATCGTTCACCTGGAACACGCAACGCCACGTCCCGTCCGGCATCTGTATCAGATTCGGATGGTACATTTTCTTTTCCGGTCCCCATGTTCCGAAGTCGCTCTTAATGAAAGCATGGCCGGGTCCAATCCCCTTCCACACCTGCCGGTTCGCACTCCAAGCAAAATTCAACCCACCGCCCGCATGCACATTATAGGCCATGAGATACACCGAATCGGGAACAGCCGCCACAGCAGAACCGGCCGTCCACAATCCGCACCCTAACAAGGCCGCAGAAAGAGCCTTGTTCACGAAATGTTTTTTCATGTCAAATTAATATTGAAAATTAGATAAAAATATATTGCCTAACCGTTTAATCTTCTTCGGCTTTCAATCCCAACTGTTTAATCCGGATGTCCGTCGAAACGCCCCGGCTCTTCAGTTCCAACACGGCCGTACGTTCGGCTGTCGTCGTGTTCTGGTCCAATTGGTAATGCACGGTATATTTTCCGGCACGCCCGGAAGTGGCAGCCCCGTCGGCCAGACGCACCCACGCAGGCGCTTCTCCCTTGAAAGCCAACGTCCAGTCGTCACCGTAAGTCTGGAATATCAGACTGTCACGCACCTGACGGGCCGTATCCTGCAACGTGAACTGGTAGTTTCTGCGCACCGGGCGCTCGATATTCAAATAGTGATACTGCGTGTAAGAAGTCACCAGCGTCTTACCGTCGGCATGGAAATAAATGTAACCCGTACGAACCGTGTCCGTGTTGTTCACATCCAAGTCCACATCGAGCCTTTTCACCATAAAATATCCTTGGGGAACGGTACCGGACATGGAATCCGCGTCCACATGAATCCAACCTTCCGACACCGAAAGAGACCAATCATAAGTAGTGGCAAACCTCAAAGAATCAACGGTCTGGTCGGCATAAAGCACAGAACCGTATCCGCTCGGATAAATGATTTGTGCAAAATTGTAAGAATTCTCCTTATTATCACAAGCCGCAAACAAAACAGCGGCCAAAGCTACTGAAAACCCAACTACTTTCTTCATGATATTTATTTCATTAAAATGATGAGCAAAGATAAATAAATAATTGAAAGTATCCCCATTTATCATTATCTTTGCAAGATGGAAAACCCTTTTTATAACGATATTTATGAAATCTTGCAGACGAAGGGCTGCGAAGGACTTCCCGTAGGCATCATCGCCAAACAGGTTTACAATCGGCACGCCGGACTGTTTAATACGGAACTGACATACGAAAGGGTTTACCAGAATGTACGTTTCTTTCTATGGGCACAGTCCTGCAAACCGTCGTCGCCTTTCATGGGGGCGGCCCAGCGCGGATGGTATGCCTTGAAACCCAACGTCTGCCGCCAGATGCGAATCGACTTCACCGAAAGCCCTTCGGAAGAAGCCACAGAAGTCCCTGAAAAAGAAGAAAAAACGATAGATTACCCCACTCTGTTCTAACCGGAACAAGCGCTTCACCCCAAAATCTCCGAAACGGAAGAAAACCCTTCGCACCACAACTCGGACGACACGGCTGAGATTGGAAAAAAGTTCTGCGCCAAACGATTTTTCAATCTCCTGAGATTGATTTTTCGTTTGGCGCAGAACGAAAAGCCGTTCTCCCGACTATGTCGCGGCCCTCTTATTTTGTAATATTTTACGCCTACTTACCACTTCACAGGACAGTCCGTTGCCTTTACCTTTTTGGTCTTTCCGCCGCACTTGATTTCGCAAGGGCGACTGGCTGTATAATACCATACCCCGCCTTTCCGTTCCATGGACACGTCTACCGGTTCGGACGAACGTACCTCTATGCCTTCCGAAAGGAACAGCAAGCCATGGCCCAACAACAAGCGCACGGGTGTACCGTCTTTCTCGCGCAGACAAGCATACGAGGCACGGGCTTTCATCTTCCCCCATCCGGTTTCTTTGTCGCAAGACGTAGCAGAGAGAATAAAATCCTTCCGGCCGTCCTTCAGTGTCACTTCGATACCTGCCGCATCGTCCGCCCCCTCCGGCCGGACAAAGTCCACACGGCTGACGGAGTTGCCTTCCGACGACACGGACGGTTCGAACACCGACACGAACGGGCGTGTCCAAGCCTCGCCCGTCTGGCGGGCTACATACGTCAGGGTCGGTTGCCCTTTTATCTTGTAAGGCATGGTATTGTCGCGGCTCAATCCTTCCGTCTCGGGGCTCAACGCACGGAAAATCTTCCGCCCGGGCATGCCCTGTTGCCACATCGTCATGCGGATGTCGTCGCCCCCGGCATCGGGGCGTACCGTGAAATCCGCACGGATGTCTTTGTCCGTCCGCACCATTTGCTGGTCGTATATATAGGAATAAGCATACAGGTGTGCTCCGGCGAAACTCAGTTCCTCCGACGGCGCGAAGTCCAACGGACTGCCGTCGACCGCCGTCACGCTCATCGTCTGCCCCAAGTTATGGTAGAAATAATCGTGCATCTTGTCACCGCCTTCATGCTTCCGGCTTCGGAATATGTCCACATAATAACCGCCGCCGTCCGTATCCACGATGCTCAACAGGCGTGTCTGGTCGGCCTGCGACTCCGGTTCACGGAAGTATGTCTCGGTATAACAGACTCCCCTGAAGTAATTCTCCGATGCCAAGTTCCGTTCTTCGGCCGTAGACGGGCGGGGATAACTGTGCAACAGTTTGAACCCATGGTTGCTCTTCATCACGGGATAAGAAGAAATGCCGTCCACACAAACCGTATTGTGACTGGGGAACTGGCTGTAATACTCCAGATAGTCCAGACCGGAATACAAGGACTGCCCGATGCCCGCGTCAGGCCCCAACGTCAGCCCCTTCCCATAGAACTCCACCGACAAGCCATTGGCATGCTGATGGTTGCCTTCGCTGCCGTTCAACGAATACATCAGGCTCCGCCCGGCATCCATGCCGTTGCGCTGCACCAGCCAACTGACCTTCGGCACATAAAAAGTCGGACTGACATACGTTTCTATGTCACCGGCCGCAATCGTCGTGTCTATCGTCAAATCCTCCTGCGGATAGAGGTTCATCAGGTTCCCGCCGCTCCTGGGACGGTCTTGCGCCGCAGCGAAGTCCGGTTCGAAGCAACGCAACATGGCCGTGAACCGTTCCTCCTGCCTCCGCTTGCCATACCGCCGGGCATTCTTCACCATGCTGCCGAAGTAGCTCGTACGCAACGGACCGGGATGCGTATCCCCGAATCCTACAATCTTACGGTTGGGAAAGCAGTATTGCGGAGTGGCGGCCACGGCTTTTTCTATCACCGGGATTTCGCGGGTCAGGTCGCGCCCAAGGTACTTGTCGAACAGCAAGACAAAATCCGTATAATCATTGACCACGTTGCAACTGTATCCCGGGCATTCGTTCCAGATTCCCGTTCCTGCATCGAAACCGTAATCGGCCAGAGTCTTCAGTCCCCACTGCCGCAAGGTGCTGTCCTGTGCCACGACATCGAAATAATATTCCCGTCCCTTTCCGTCTTCGTAAGCTTCATTTTCGTCCAGCACCAACGCGATGGCAAAGATAAAACGTGCCTGGATGATATTCCAATTATTATGAGGCACACCGTTCCGGACGATCACGTCGGCCATTTTCTTCAGCGCACCGGCATAAACGGGCATGCAGTCCGCATAATGCCGTTCCATATAGGTATAAAGGAAGTCGTAGCATTCGGTAAGGAGGGGCACGATGCCTTCATGGATGACTTCAAAAGATGTCATGCCGACCAACGTCTGTTGGTGGCCATGGTTCAAGTCCCGGGGCAGGTCGCGGTAATAAATCCCCTGCAAATAAGTATCAAGCACTTTTGCCGCCATCCGGCCATACTTCTCTTCTCCCGTCAGCCACCACAGGTAGGCCGCATCGCGTGCATGACGCATGATGTCTATGTTGCCGCTTTCTATCTGCGTGCCTACTTTCTCGGGCCTTACCCATTCCAAAGGCTGACCCGGCAAATTACGGTTTTTCATGTAAACGCCTTGTGTCTCGTCGGCATACGGCAAACGTTCTTCTATTCCCGGACGGGCGTACGCCGTGGCGGCAGCCCGTGCACCGCTGAACATGACCGTAGGCACCGGTGCCTTTTCTTCTCCCACATGGCTGAACCATTCACCACGGATATACACGTCCTTGGCCTGTGTTTTCCAATTCATATAAAGCCGCGAACTCAAATAGTCTTCCCCACGCTCCGCATACTTGTCCACATTTTGCCTCAAGGCTTCCACGACCTTGCGCGCCCAATCCTGTTCCTCTATCAGTTTCAAAGTAGCGGACTTCTCCGAAGGAGTCGTTACGACACACGGATGCCCTGCCTCTCTCCCATCCGGGACAGGGGTGGCCGACATTACGGCAAATTCCGTCCCGAGGCTCATGGCCACGAACATAAACCAATTTTTTCCCATAAGTTTCATTTATAATATTTGATTCTCATATAATATATACGAACGAACGTCACATTATACGCAATCAATACCACTCAATATTTGAACTATAGCTACTTTGTTTTTTCCATTTCAGCACGTCGGCCAGCTCCGAAGCGTTGGCTGAAAAGGTGAAATTATAGGAAGTATAAGGACTCAACACCACGCTTGCCGACATGGAAAAACAATGCAAATCGCGTGAAACAGAGGCGGTTGTCATGGACAAACGATGATAGTTGAAGTCATATCCCGAAGAATAGGTCAGGTTCCATCCGTCCGAAATACGGATATTCCCCGAAAAGTTCAGCGTATGAGTCAGCTTATATGGGTAGCGCATCTTCTTCACACGAATCTGTGCACCGGTGTTTTCCGACATAGTCACACCGTAAGATACGGTAAACGACCACGGCAACTGGAATTTCAGATAACCGTCTTCATCCACTTCGGCCTTTTGCGGCTCCTTTTTGGCTCCGGCCCGTTCCGACTTCTTACGGTCGGGGTCTATATTCGTGTCGCCCACATCCTCCTCATCCGTCTCGCCGTCTGTTTCCTTCACTTCTTCACTGCGGCCTTTCCCCCATCCGAAAAGCTTCCTGAAGGTCTCGTTGTTGAACGTATAAGACAAGTTCTGCGACATACCTTGAAAACGTCCGAAACGTCCGTACGACCATTCCGTACGGTCGCCAACCTGTACTCTTCCGTTTTCGTCGAACTCGTACGCATAAGTGGCAAACTGGGCGTTCATGCTGAACGTGTAGTTCCAAGGTGTCTTGATACGCACCCTCATGGACAAATCGCTCCACGGCTGACGCTCGGCCGCCATGTTATAACTCAGGTTCGCTCCCAGTTCGTCGATAAGGCTGACTTTCCGTACCGAATCGTTCTTCGTACGGACCTTCATCTCAATGTTATTGGAGATGTCCATCGACACGCTTCCGGTCTTACCCCGCCCCGGCACACCATAGAGGCTGCCGCTATAAGGAGAATAGCTCACCGTAGACACATTGCCGTCTTTATCCGTCTTCACGTACGACGCATAATAGCCATAACGGGACGTACCGAAATCCGGTGCATAATTAAAGCTTACGGTCGGCGTGAAGACATGGCGGATGGTCTGTATCTTTTTACCGAACAGCGGCGTATAAAAACCGTAAAGTTTGGTCGTGGCCGATACGCTCATATCATAATTATACACGTTCTGGAATCCCCAGATCGTGTCGTTCACCTCACGCTGGTTTTCTTCATCCCATCCTTTCATGACCTTATGCGTATACATGCGGTCGGTAAACCTGAATTCCGGCGTGACATTGATATAGTTGAACAAACTGAACGTCGCACTGATGGGTACGTTATGGCGCATACCGTTACGCCAGTCCTTAATCAGGTTGGACTTGAACAGCAAGTCTTCTTTCGTATCTATGCTGTTGCTCAAGCTTCCGGTGTAGCTTAAAGCAATCTTTTCGTACCACTTTTCTTTCCCCGCAGCCTTCTTGCGCTTGAAAGGATAGAAACGTGCCAATGTAATATCAAGGCTCGGCAAAGTCATCGACAGGGAAGAATCCTGAATGCTTTGCGACAAGTTGAAGGAGCTGGAAAGCGTCAACCCTATCCGCTCGAAAGTTTTGGAATAAGCCACACTCGACGTACGCGTGCTCTGCGTGTAGTTCTCCGGATTGTACATACTCGTCAGGTTGTTGCGCTCGTAGTTGGAGGTAGCGAAATTCACACTGGCAGAAAAACTTTGCGAAGGATTAGCCTTGGCATCCTGACGATGCGTCCACTGGATTTTGAAACTGGTGGACTTTGAATAATCCGGCATGTTCTTCTCTCCTTCCACCGTATTCTGATAACTCAGGAAGAAATTGCCATTGAAGCGGTAACGCTTACGGTAATTGGATTGCGTACTCAGTCCCCACGAGCCTTTGGTATAAATCTCTCCGATAAGTTTCAAGTCTATCATATCGTTGATGGCGAAATAATATCCGCCATCGCGCAAATAAAACCCACGGATACTCTCATCGCCGAACGTGGGCATGATGAATCCTGAAGAATATTTCTTACTGAAGGGGAAGAAACCGTAAGGAATGGCCAACGGCAAAGGTACATCCTCCACCACCAGATAGGCCGGGCCGAAGACGACATCCTTTCCCGGACGTACTTTCGCACGGGTCAATGCCATGTAAAAATGAGGATGCTTGGCGTTACAGGTCGTATATTTCCCGTGACGCACGTACATCACGCCTTCCGCATCACGTTTGGACTCCTCGCTAATCAGGAACCCGTCGCCCTGTTGGGTATACACATTATCGATAAAAGCCTTGCGGGTCTTGAAATTGTAACTGATACGTTCCGGCTCATACTGGTCGCTTCCTTGCTTGAATACCGGTTGGTTCTGCACTTTCCCGGTCGAGTCGGGACGCCCTACGGCATGCACGATGCTGCTGTCCATGTTCATCGTGATCCAATCGGCCTGTAACTCCAGATTGGTATAATTGACCTTGCTGTTACCGTACAGGTTGGCATTTCCCAGTCCGGCCTCGAAAGTCACTGAGTCGGAGGCCGTATATTCTACAGGCTGGTCGAGCACCGACTTGCTCACCTTAGCGGTGTCTTCCGCCACCGAATCTGTCTGTACGCTGTCTGTGACCACCGCTCCGATGCTATCCGGTGCGGCAACCTTTTCCCGGACACTGTCAGGAACATGTCCGGCACTGTCCGCTGCCATTTCACGCAAACCGGAAAGTATCGTATCTTTCAGTAAAGAATCCGCAGCTCTACTATCTTTTGCCAGACTATCGGACATTCCTCTTCCTATCTCAACGTAAGAAGACGAAAACCCTCCGTTCAATCCGCCTTGCGCCAGCATACAGAATGAACTACCCACCAAAAGGAATATAGCTATTTTTGTTTTCAACCGAATTCAGTCTTGTTCTAAATCAGTAAGCGAATGCAAAATTACACAAAATCCGCTTAATGCCCGAGATTTTCCGTAAAAAGTTCCATCCAACACCGAAAACGCCGTGCCCCGTCCTCGCCATACTTGCTTACGCTCTTCAACGCCTGTTCCGGTGTTTTTTCCCGGTCGGGATGGGATTTGGAATAAAATTTATCCGCATAACAGATGAGCTGTTCTTCCAAAGTCTCCGGATAATAATCCTGTACGGGTATCGGCAAGCCTTGCGCTGCGACTTCTTCCCGTGAAAGCCCCGCGCCGGTATGACGCTCGCACACCCTGGCATGGAGCGGAAACCCTTCCGCACGCAACATCTCCGCCCCGAGATAACCGTGGCAAATATAAGGTGCGTCTCCCGTACATAAAATACAGGGAGCGTGGGTATGCAAAATGCCGATATCATGCAACAAAGCTGCTTCTTCCAAAAATGCCTTGTCCAAATCCAGTTCCGGATGGAGTGCTGCAATTTTCAGGCAACGGTCGGCCACCTGGCGGCTATGAATCCATAGAAGTTCCCTCAAACGGGGATTATCAGCGTAATATTTATCTATCAGGGCTATTGCATCCATTTTATTTCAGCTCGGATTAATCGCCACAAAAGTACGATAAAAAACAGTGTTTTCCTAAGAACTATCCTTAAAATACATAAAGGCAGACCCGGAACTCTCTCATCCGGGTCCACCCACCTTAACGACAATCGTTTACGGAACGATTACTTTTTTCTTATATGTATTACCGTCTTTCGCCGTCAGAGAAACCACATAGATTCCTCGCGGAAGGACGAAATCTTCAGAAACTTTCAGCCCCTTACGCCGTTCTAACACATATCCTTGCGTATGGTAAACCGAACAATCCCATCCTTCGGCCTGCACCACACGGATATGCCCTTCCGACACCGAGACTTTGATGCCGGACTCTACCCATGAGACACGGGTCGGCACCAATTTATGGCACCACAAAGACAAGGTGTCCACACGTGCGCCGTAAGCCAACGCATACAGTTTCCCGTTGGTTTCCGCCTCCATCTTCTGTTCCATCGCGCCTACGGACTGGCCTAAACGGTAAAGCCGTGTCCCGCTTTCGTCATAGATGTCCATCCGGCAAGGAGCATTCGCTCCCCAGACCAATGAATCACCAGCCTGCGCCGTGACTTCGTAAGCATAAATCCAGCCTTCTTCGGGTCGCACGACCATGGCCGAATCACCGTAAACCAAGGAGCGGAAATCCAATGCCACCGGAACGTCATAGGCAAACGTGTCGGTACGCGCCTCAGTCCAACGTCCGGAGGTATCGCCGAAACGCATGCCGAATACCACGTCGTCCGGGCAATAGGCAGTACAAGTTTCCCAATCCACCGTGTAATCCTCCGGGATCTCATGCGGCACGACACCCTCTACGTCCACCCCAATATCATCCGCCGCAAAAGGATTGGCCGGGGTGACTTCCACCCGTGTGGTTTTTCCGTTGTTGAACCAATATTCATAGGCTTCTATACGGTTGTCGGCCAAAGAAGGTTCTGCCTTCACAAAATAACGGGAGAACGGCGCACTCCAACGCCCCGCCTCATCCCGGCTACGAAATGACACGCGATGAAGCCCGTAGGACAAATCCGACGTGGAAAGCTCCAGTTCCACCATGCCTCCTTCGGCCGTGCCTTCCACCCGTGCGGCATAATCGCCGTCTATCCAGCACTCATAGCTCCGCAGGGTATTGGAAGAATAATCCGGCCCGAGACATACAAAATTACGGGTCGTTATCCCTGTCCAACGTCCGGCTTCGTCGGCAAAGCGGAGCATAAGACGGTGCACGCCCGGCACCAAGCCTGATACGGGAAGCTCCAAATCGAGACGGCCGTCGACCAAAGCGGCCTCCGCCCATTCGCCACCGTCTATGGCATATTCGCATGTGGCCATGCCGGTGCCGTCATACGCTTTTCCCAAACGGAGGAAATAACGGCAAAACGGACTGCTCCAACGTCCCTGCGCGTCGCATGCACGGAAGTGAAAACGGTGTATGCCCGGACGCAAATCCGCCACATCTATCTCTATCCCCACGCTTCCTTGTGTCTGCTCCACGTACGTACGCTGTGTGTCGTTCCCGTCTGTCCAGTATTCATAACCGGCCATCTGTGCGGCAGCGGAAGCAGGGAAAAGCGAAAGGGCGGGAAGTAACCAATGATAGATTTTCATACGCACCTCCATTTCCCGTTAGTCTTCGGTTTGCGCCTCTACCGTCACGCTCACTTTCAGCTTGCCGTTGGCGGCCACCGTCGTGTCGATATGGCTTTCTTTGATTTGGGGTATGGAAGGCGTAGGGTTGTAAGGATAAGGACCACCGTAAAGTCCGACCTGCGTGCCGTCCGTCCCTATGTACTCTTCGGGATATTTCAGTTTGAATGTTTTCACGCCGTCCCATGCCAGATCGTTCATGCTTTCCTCGAAGATTCCGGCATATTTGCAGTCTACCCAGTTACCAGCTCCTATTAGATTATATGGAGTATTATCTATAAAAACACAATTATTAGCCACTACACCACTTGAAATATTAGATGCCTTCACGATACTATTACCTAATGAAAGCCCAACCAAATTATTTTGATACAAAGAATTTATCAATGAGTGATCAACATTTACGGTACAATACTCTTTAGGAAAATCTATAACCGCGACATAACTGCCACAAATATAAAAATTTTGATGGTTGCACCAATTACCTGCACCGAATTGCACACCATCACAAACACTTTGCCGTAAAACAAAGTTCTCCGTACTGGATTCAAAAAGAAGAGGACGTTCAGAGCCACTTAACTGACATTTCACAATCTGAAAATCCCGAATCACACCTGAGCTTTGAAATAATACATAAGAAAGTTTAAGACCTTCTAATCGGATTCCATCAACTTTTACACCTTCCTTCACCATTTCACCGTCATCGTCCACTACATCCCGAGGTTTAAAATAAAGACCATCTTCAATAATTGTAGGATATATCCCGTTCTCCATGTCTGACACAAAACCATTCCCTACAACAGACAATGATTTTTGAAATTCATGATTAGAAAAAGAAAACACCCCCGCACTCAACGTAACCACGTCCCCGCTGTCCGCAGCAGCCGTGTAAGCTTCCTCCAAGGCCGTTTTACCGTAATACACACTCACCTCATCCCCGTGTTGAAGGGTTGCCATGAGGACATCCGTCCCTTGCTGCGCACGTCCCCAAAGAGCCACGCCGCAAGCCATCATCAAGAGAAAAAATTTCTTCATATTCTCCATCTTTTTTATTGCGTCCGTCAGCCATCCACCGGACTGTTTACAATCATTTTCAAGATTTAAAGAGGAGCGTGAGGCTGCTTGCCGGACTGCTTGCGATATAGCGGAATCCCCATCCCGATGAAAATACAAACTGTCAAACAACAGCCTCACGCTTATGGATATACATGCCCGCATCCCCTGACGAAACAGGGAATGCAAGCACAGGTATATACATGAAGCGTGAGCATCTGTTGTATCACTTTGCATTTTCATTTAGAATTTGGGGATTTTCTATATTCACAAAGTAATTTCCAAAAAGACGCTCTCTTCTATTCTACCATCCCGACACTACGGGACTCGGGACAAAGATAGCGAAAGGTGAGCGCAGAGACAAACGAAAACAAAGTTTTCCGGTTTGCCTATGCCGAACCGCATCCTATCTTCGTGAAGACAAAGATATGAAATTTATTTGAACACTACAAAAGAAAAACCGGGACTTTTTCTGCAAGCCGCCAAAAAGGAAAACGGGGAACTTACTTTTTGTCATTTTGTCCACCGCGACCACCCGTGGTTTTCATATTCCGGCGTCCACCGCACAGCAAGCACAAACACGCGAATCTCGCGCCTCACGCCATAACCCAAAAGACAGCTTTTTGCAGGAAAAACGACAAAACGACAGACATGCCCCCTCCTCCTCCGGCCAAAAACCGTCGGACTGTAAGCCGTAAAGCATTCCGTGCGGCATTTTGACACCCCGTACTTGTACATCCGAAACGCCCAAATAGAGATAAAAAGCCCGTTTCAGGGCTGCTTTTCCCTCCCTACAGCCCTCGAAAATATCGTTTTTACGAGTTTTCACATTCAATCGACTGAGATTCGTCTTCCGCTTTCAGCCAAACGATTTTTATTTCGGCTCATAAAAATCATATTTTCTGCGGACATCCTGCCGCCACCAAGTGGAAAAAAGGGCATTTTTTAACGGAAATCCATCCTATCTGCTCCTTTTTATAGCGAGTGAAAAGACTAAAAAACACTAATTAAGTAGCAAAAAGATTCATTTTTACCTAATTTTGCCTTCAAAATGATTTTAACCCAACCCATAAAACCCTTCTGGAAATGCTCACATTCATCTCTTGTGCCAAAACCATGACGGAAAAAACGCCGACGGTGCTTCCCACGGCCTCCTCTCCCCTGTTCATCGAAGAGGCACGCCATATCGCCTTGTCCATGACGGCCTATACGGCCGGAGAACTGGCCGACATGCTACATGTCAATCCTCAAATTGCGGCACGCACCTGCCTGCAATTCCGCACATTCCATGACGAAGGGGCAACCGGACTTCCGGCCTTATCGGCCTACACGGGCATGGTGTTCAGGCACATCGCGCCACAAGATTTCACGGCGGAAGACTGGGCATACGCCCAAAGCCACCTGTTCATCACCTCATTTCTCTACGGGCTGTTGAGACCGGCCGACCGCATCCGGAACTACCGGCTGGAAGGGCACGTGCGACTGCCGGAGAAAGAAGACCGTACCCTGTTCGCCTATTGGCGCGCACGCCTGACGGACGTCTTCATTTCGGCCATACGGCAACAAGGGGGCATATTGGTGAATCTGGCCAGTGCGGAAATGAAAAACTTGTTCGACTGGACACGCGTCACCCGGGAAGTACGGGTGATTACCCCGGATTTTTATACTTACAAAGGCGGACGGTTGTCCACCGTAGTGGTCTATGCCAAGATGTGCCGGGGCGAAATGACACGTTTCATCCTAAAGAACCGAATTGAAAATCCCGAAGATTTGAAAACCTTCGAATGGGAAGGCTATCGTTTCAATCCCCGTGAAAGCCACGATGACCATTGGGTTTTCACGCCCGGGACATAACCACGTGCCCGCATCTCCCGGCAAAACCCGCTCCGCCCCTCACGAGTCCATAAAAAAACACGCCCGCCGGACTCATATCCGACGGGCGCACCTATCAACACATTTTATCGAGATCAAGCCTCACAGCAAGCCTTCACAGTCTCTACCAGACGCTCGAAATCTTCAGGATATACGTCGCCGATGTTCCCGATACGGAAAGTGTCGGCCTGGGAAATCTTGCCCGGATATATCACGAAGCCCTTCGCTTTCAACTCGGCATAGAAAGCCTTGAAGTCGAAATCCTTCTCAGGATAAAGGAACGAAGTGATGACCGGCGACTGTACGGCTGCCGGCAACAATGCCTTGAAGCCGAGCGACTCCATGCCTTTTACCAATACTTCGTGGTTCTTGCAGTAACGGGCATAACGGGCTGCCACTCCCCCTTCGGCCTTCAGCTCTTCCATAGCTTCCTTGAAGGCGCGTACCACGTGGGTAGGCGAGGTGAAACGCCACTTGCCATGCCCTTTTTCCATCGTCTCCCACTGGTCGTAGATGTCGAGCGACAAAGAACGCGACACGCCCTTGCAAGCCATCAGTTCACTGCGGCGGGCGATGATAAAGCCGAAACCGGGTACGCCCTGGATACATTTGTTCGCACTGCTGATGAGGAAATCGATGCCGAGTTCCTGCACATCCAAAGGCACGCCGCCGAAACTGCTCATCGCATCCACAATCAGTTTCTTGCCATGCGCCTTGACCACACGGGCCAATTCCGGCAGCGGGTTCAGGATACCCGTAGTCGTCTCGCAGTGTACGAAAGCCACGTGGGTCACATCGCCGTGGCGCGACAGGTTCTTCTCCACCACTTCGGGGTCTACCTGCATGGTTTCCTCGAAAGCCACCATGTCGTAGGCAATGCCGTGGCGGTCGGCAATGACTCCCATGCGGTTGCCGTAGGCACCGTTGCTGAAGATAAGCAGTTTGTCACCCTGCTTGAAGGCACTGCCCAACACGGCTTCCACACAATAGGTACCGCTACCCTGCATCAGCACGGAAGTGTACTCTTCCGGATGTTTCGTGGCCATCTCCACCAGCGATTTGCGGATTTCTTCCACGATTCCCACATTATAATCTTCATCCCAAGTGCACCAGTCACTCAGCATGGCTTCTTTTACGGTTTCTGAAGTGGTCAACGGACCAGGCGTCAACAAAAGATAAGGTCTCATATTCTTGTTTTTATAAATTATTGATTCATTTTCTGATTTATCGTCTCGATTATTGCCGGAAGTTCCGTAATGTCGTCCACCACATAGTGGGCACCGGCTTCCAACATGCGGCGGCGCACTTCGGCCTTGCGTGCGTCCAATTCACCGGCCGGCATGGCTGCGACCTCTTCCTGCGTGAGAGCCAGTTCGTTGCTTCCCATAACCACACCCACGGTCCACACTTTGGCGTTCACGCCTTCTTTGATGTCGGCTATCGTGTCTCCGTACTTCAACACGCAATCCACCGACGGTACGGCCAAATCTATCATATTCCGGTAGACCATATAAGGATAAGGACGTCCGGCAGGCAGATGGTCCGAGGTCACGCAGTTGTCCACTTTGTAACCGGCTTTTTCCGCAGCCGGAATCACGATGTCCATCATCTTGTCGGTATATCCGGTAGTGGAGCCTATCTTGATACCGGCCTTGCGCAATGCCTCTACGGTATCCACCACGCCGGGTATCGGTTCGGAATAATTTTCCAAGGTGTCAAACAACACGCGCTGAAAAGCCACGTAACGGGCCTGCACGTCCTCATCGGTGTAGTCGCGACCGAACTTCTCGCGGAAAGCAGCCTTGACCCGGTCGATGTTGAACAGGGCACGGATTTCCTCAATCTTGGTCAGCCCCATGTAAGCACGGGTCTCCGCAGCCGTCACCGGCACGCCGATCTCGTTGAAACTCTCGATGAAAGCCGCCACGGGGGCAAAGCAACCGTAATCCACAGCCGTACCGGCCCAATCTAAAATGATGCACTCAATTTTTTTCATGTTTCTATGTTTGAACTAATGGTTTATCTGTTTTTAATCACTTCCGGGGAAAGGGCATACTCCTCGCCCTCGCAAGGGAACGGCGCAGAGGGGGTATAGACGAAATTCTTCGGGCCACGGTGGCGTTCCCGGCGGTAACGCCATACGATGTAAGCCGCAGAGCAGGCAAAAGACACACTGCAAATGATGCCCACATAACTGCACGCAAAGTTATAAAATTGCAACCAGTTGACATCGGGATTGAAACATTCCTTGAACACCAGAACCAACACCGTACCCATGTAACCGATGAAATCCAGCGTGATAATGAAGAAGCCCACGTTGCCTTTTATCCTGAAACAAGCGATGAAACGCTCGAAGAAAAGAGTCTGGAAACTCAAATAGACGGTATAGAGGCACAGGCTCTGCAGGAAAAGCCAAAACGTGACGGGTAAATTCCAAGCCTCGTAATTGAAGGCCACACTGCTCAACACGGCACAGCCGCAAGTAACCAAGGCCAACAAAAGACAGAGAACCTTGACGTTGCTCTTCACCATCGACATGGCCGCGAACAGTATGAGGATTACCAAAGTGACCGTAGCGTCGATCTTGGCAAAAGCCCATGAAGACAAACCGGCCGCCTTTACGTCAATGATTTTCACGAGGAAGTCTTCTTTAAGGTCTTGCAACACGGTAATGAACAGGTTGGCAAAGAAGAGCATCAACAACACGGGCATGAAGCTCTTGAATACGGCCGAACGTCCCTTGCGGTCGAGAGCCACACGCTCCGTGCGCAATTCCATGTCGGCTTTCGTAGGATGCGGAAGCCGGGTCATCGCCCATCCCAACAAAGAAAGCAACGGGAAAGCAAACGCACCGATGAACGCGGGCATCCAGAATTCGCTGACATGAAGCCCGTTCATCACGAAAAGCCCCAACGACTTGGCCGTACCGGAACTGATGGCGATACTCAACCCCATCAGACTGGCCAATAAATCCGTCACCCGCCGGCCTTCTAAGAAACTGAATATCACACCCCACATGCAACCCAACGACAGCCCGTTGAAGAACAAGGCAAAGACATTATAAGGACGGGGCAACGCTCCGAACAACACCAAAGACAATTCGGCCACAGCCACAGAGGCGATAATGAACTTCAGCCGGTTCTCTTTTTTCATCTCCGAAATCACCTTGATACCGATGAGTTTGGAGAGGAAATAACCCGCAATCTGCACGATGCTTGTGGCCGTCTTATAGTCCATTCCGAAAAAATCAAGCCCGTCGAACGTGGCTGCCGTGAAAGGCTTGCGAAGTGCATATACCAATGAATAAGACAACAAAGCCGCACCGCCGGCCCACAAGATGAACAATACGTCCGAGAGTGCCTTTTTCTGATTTGCCTTCAATTCCATAATCTCCATTTTTCTATCGTTTCTTGGTTTTCGACGGCAAAGTTATCATGTATTCCCAAACGGAAAAATGAAATTCTATTATTAATAACTTTCATATAATCAACGAATTGTTATGTAACATTAATGAAACATTCATGCAACAGAACTATAACATGAATGTATTTACTTTGCAGTCGGTAATACAATATAAAAGGTGCAATGAACGAACTTTTTGAGATTTACAAACGCATAGAATACTTGAGAAACAACGGAGTGAAGATGAAAGAAATCGCCGACCATACCCAAATGGCGGCCAGCGTGCTTTCTTCGCTCTACTCCAGCGTACTGCCGACCTTTATCGGCGAAGTAAAGAAAGGCATTGCCGAGGAAGAGGCTTTGGACTACGCCCTCTCGCAAGTGAACAACGTATCCAAGAAACGGCTGCTCGGGAATCTGGAAGACATGAAAGAAAGGCTTTTTGAACTGGAACCGCCACAAGGCGGAGAAAAGAGAAAAAGCCCTTTTTGGGACATGATGGCCAGGGAATCGCAGGTTTCCGCACAAGAGGCCTATAATTACAGCGGCATTTATATCAGCTACAGTCTCTCGTCGGCTGCCGACGCCCTGAAAGTGGAACCTTACCTCATCACGGCTTCCGAAAACAACGAATACGTACGGGTGGTGCACATGAGTGCCTACAACACCACCCATTCCGGCGTGGGGCTTTTCAACAATCACACGAGTTCCTACATCCTGTTCAACGAGCGTGAGAGTCCGGAACTGGCTCTTTTTACCATCTACCTGCAACTCCCCATGTATGACTTTCCCAAAATGCTGAAGGGGCTTTACCTCTGTCTCGACTACAACCGTAACCCGATAGCACGCCGGATTCTCTTCGTCAAGCATTCCGACAGCACGGATATGGACGATTTCCTGGCGCTGAAAGGCGAAATCATTCCCAAAGAACAAATACCGGACGACCTCCTACCTTATTATAATTATACGTGCCAACCGGGAGATTTCATCAAGACTTGTACCGTCCCGTCCCCTTCATTGGATACCCAAGACCTGGAACGGGAAAAAAAGATGCTGGAACTCTGAAAAACAAAAGCCGCGCTTCTGCCCCCGACGGACAAAAGCGCGGCTTCTTCTATCTTATATCTTATTTATACTCCTGCCAACTCTTTATCTGGATCTGTTCCATATCCATCTGACAGAACGCCTCGATGAACGCCTTGGCCAAACGGGCATTCGTCATCAACGGTATGTTGTGGTCGATGGCGTCGCGACGGATACGGTAACCGTTCGTCAGTTCACGCTTGGTCTGGTCTTTAGGGATATTGACAATCAAATCGAACTTATGCTGGGCTATCATCGTCAACACGTTGTTCTCGGCAGCCGTATGCTCGTCGGGCCAATGCACGGCTATCGCTTTCACTCCGTTGTCATTCAAGAAACGAGCCGTGCCCTCCGTGGCATAGATGTCATACCCCTTGGCGGCCAGCATGCGGCTGGGTTCCAGAAGGTCTACCTTGGACTGTACCGCGCCGGACGAAAGCATCACCGCTTTCTTCGGCACACCGTAGCCCGTAGCAATCAAGGCATTCAGCAAAGCCTCATTGAAATCGTCCCCCAAACAACCGACTTCTCCGGTGGAAGACATGTCCACACCCAACACGGGGTCGGCATTCTGCAAACGGGCAAACGAGAACTGCGAAGCTTTCACGCCGATACGGTCAATGTCGAACACCGACTTGTCGGGACGATCGTACGGTGCATCCAACATGATGCGTGTGGCGGTCTCGATGAAGTTACGCTTCAACACCTTCGACACGAAGGGGAAACTGCGGGAAGCGCGGAGGTTACACTCGATGACCTTGATTTGATTTCCCTTAGCCAAATACTGGATATTGAAAGGACCGGAAATGTTTAACTCACGGGCAATGCGGCTACTGATTTTCTTGATGGCACGCATGGTTGAGAAATACAAGTGCTGAGCCGGGAACACCAATGTGGCATCGCCTGAATGCACACCGGCGTATTCGATATGTTCCGAGATGGCGTATTCCACCACTTCTCCGTTCTGTGCCACGGCGTCGAACTCCACTTCTTTCGTTTCCTGCATGAATTGGGACACCACTACCGGGTACTCTTTCGACACCTCACGAGCCATTTCCAAGAAACGGGTCAACTGTTCCTCATTGTGACATACGTTCATGGCCGCACCGGAAAGCACGTACGACGGACGAACCAATACAGGATAACCCACCTTGTCGATGAAAGCCTTCATGTCGTCCAAGCTGGTCAGCTCCTGCCAAGCCGGTTGGTCGATGCCGAGACGGTCGAGCATGGCCGAGAACTTGTTGCGGTTCTCCGCACGGTCGATAGACACAGGAGACGTGCCCAGGATGTGTACCGACTGACGATGGAGTTTCATGGCCAAGTTGTTCGGTATCTGTCCACCCACGGACACGATGACACCGCCCGGCTGCTCCAAGTCGATCACGTCGAGCACACGCTCGAAAGACAGCTCATCGAAGTAGAGACGGTCGCACATGTCATAGTCCGTCGAAACCGTCTCTGGATTATAGTTGATCATGATGGACTTGTAACCCAACTTGCGTGCGGTCTGTACCGCGTTGACGGAGCACCAATCGAATTCCACCGAAGAACCGATACGGTAAGCACCGGAACCTAACACAATGACCGACTTGTCATTCTTGTAATAGTTGACATCATAGCCGTCCGTGCCGTATGTCATGTAAAGGTAGTTCGTCAGTTCCGGATGTTCGGATGCCACCGTGTTGATGCGCTTCACAGCCGGTAAGATGCCCAGTTGCTTACGGTACTGACGCACCTGAAGGTTTTCCTTCTCCATATTGGTGCCTTCCGGCTTGAGCACGAAGCGTGCAATCTGGAAATCGGAGAAGCCCAACCGCTTGGCCTCACGCAACAACTCAGGAGTAACGGACTCCAACGTATCATGTCCCTCCAGTTCTTTCTTCATATCGACAATGTTCTTCAACTTGCCGATGAACCACGGGTCTATCTTCGTCAACTCATAAATACGCTGTATGGTATACCCTTCTTCCAAAGCTTGTGCCATGGCGAAAATACGCAAATCCGTCGGGTTGGAGAGCTCTTCGTCCAGTTGTTCGAAATGCACGTGGTCATTGCCCACAAAACCGTGCATCCCCTGGCCTATCATACGCAAACCTTTCTGGATAATCTCTTCGAACGAGCGGCCGATAGACATGATTTCGCCTACCGATTTCATGCTCGAACCGATGTGGCGCGACACGCCCTCGAATTTCGTCAAGTCCCAACGTGGTATCTTGCAAATCAGATAGTCCAGCGAAGGAGCCACGTATGCCGAGTTGGGCGTCCCCATCTCGCCTATCTGATCCAACGTGTATCCCAAGGCAATCTTGGCAGCCACAAAGGCCAACGGATAACCGGTGGCCTTGGAAGCCAACGCCGAAGAACGGCTCAGGCGGGCATTTACTTCAATGACACGGTAATCGTTAGTCTCGGCATTGAAAGCATATTGGATGTTACACTCGCCTACGATTCCCAGATGGCGGATACATTTCTTAGACAAATCCTGCAACATCGTCACTTGTTCTTCTGTCAGCGAACAAGTCGGCGCCACTACGATGGACTCGCCCGTATGGATACCCAACGGGTCGAAGTTTTCCATGCTGGCTACGGTGAAACAATGGTCGTTCGCATCACGGATGACCTCGAACTCGATTTCTTTCCAGCCTTTCAAGGATTCTTCCACCAAAACCTGCGGTGCGAAGGTAAAGGCACTACCGGCCAATTCGATGAAACGTTCCTCGTCCGGACAGATGCCGCTGCCCAAACCGCCTAATGCGTATGCAGAACGTATCATGACCGGATAACCGATTTCACGCGCCGCAGCCAAGGCGTCTTCCATATTCTCTACTGCCTTGCTGACGGGAGTCTTCATCGGGATTTCGTCGAGTTTCTTCACGAAAAGGTCACGGTCTTCCGTGTACATGATGGCTTCTACCGAAGTACCCAACACTTCCACGCCGTATTCCTTCAACACTCCGTTACGATACAGTTCCGTTCCGCAGTTCAGCGCCGTCTGGCCTCCGAATGCCAGCAAAATGCCGTCGGGACGTTCTTTTTTAATGATTTCCGTCACAAAATAAGGAGTGACCGGCAAGAAATAGACCTCATCGGCAATTCCTTCGGAAGTTTGAATGGTAGCGATGTTAGGGTTAACCAACACAGAACGGACACCTTCTTCACGCAATGCTTTCAGTGCCTGTGAACCGGAATAATCGAATTCACCGGCCTGACCGATTTTCAACGCTCCGGAACCCAAAACCAAGACCTTTTTGAATTGTTTCTTCATCCTCTTTTCAGAATTATAGTTGTTTTACAATCACACGCTTTCGAGAGTCCCGCTTTACACAGAACCCCAAAATTGGGACAAAATTAAGCATTCTATTTTTTTTCTCATAATATAAATGAGTATATTTTAATATGCTATAAATCAATAGGTTAATAACTATATTTATTTGTTTGCTGAAAATTTGCTGTATTGTTTACTGAAATAAATCCGGCTGCATTTCGTCTAAAATCCCGTCCCCGTTTGCGTCCAGCGTCCGGTTATCCAACTTAAATTTAATATCCGCACCGTCAAAATATGACTGCATACCGTTGGGTAATTCATTTGGTTTATTATTGCCCGTATTTAATGAACCAACCAAAGTAGCGATAAAAGCAGTAGGGCTTTCAAAATTTGCGGTTATTGTTAAATCATCAACCCGATACACATAGTTTGGGTAATTCCCGAACGTGCTAACATTATTCCAACTGCTAACCACTTCGCCGCAAATAAACGGTGCGAAGTAGGTACACTTTCCGTTTTCCAAAACCATACATACCACTAAGTCCATAGCGTCTGCGATATACTGACCATCCGCAGGCACAACCGTAGTTTCGTCTTTAGAGCAGGAACACAAAGCGGCTATAGCCAATATAAAAAATAATATCCTTTTCATTTTTTCAGTATTTCTAATAACGTCTGTATCTGTCTATCCTTTTCCGCCAGCATATCCCGTACAAAACTTTCTGGCAGGGTATTGTTATCGCTGTTTACCTTGCTGTTTACATTATGACTGTTTACCACCGAGGCAGAAGTAAGCGACATTTCACCCCTACCACGCAGTAACCATTCAAGCGACATTTCCGGCAAAGCCTCAGCAATTAGTAAAATTGTACTTAACGATACCGCAGTATCGCTATTTATCTGGTTATTTAATGTTTTCTGATTAACCCCAAACTTTTTAGCTAAGCTGGTGGGATTTTCGTTATACGCTTCTAAAGCGGTGCGCAGGCGGTTTTTTACTCCAATTTCGTCCATTTTTCAGTTTATAAGTAAAATTCTACTCAAAAAATTTGGTAGATAAGTAAAATATTACTTCCTTTGCACCAACGAACAAATAAACAAAGTCGTTAGCGCGTAGAAAGGGCTGCCGACCTGAGTAGGCCAGCCAACCAAACCAATTTATTACCGCCACAAAGTTAGGCAGTTTTTTCTATTGCGCCAACAAACGAACCAAGTTTTTTAACTGTAAAGTATTGAAAAATGGAACAAAAGAAAGAAAAGATTACCCGCGACTGCCTACGAGCCATGAAGATAGGCGATACGGTGGTAGTGGAGTGTAAAGACGGCTACGATTTGGATAGCCAGAAAAACACCGCGTATGCGATGCAGAAGATGGAAAACTGCCGGTTTGCCTGCAAATCGGACGGACTGACACTAACCGTAACAAAGCATGGTATCAGTTAGACCCGTGTGCGACCCGGATAGACGCTACAGCCAGAAAGAGGCGGCAGAGCTGCTGGGCGTGGAACGCCACACAGTCAGACGCTGGGAGATTGAGGGCTGGATACGCTTTCAAGTGCGCAAAGCAGGACGGGCGAAGTTTACCACGGGTAAACAGATTATCAGATGCTGGGAAATGACCTATTTATAAAAATTCAAAATTACAAGATATGAAAAAAGCATTTTACTATACCGTACTTTTCGTGCTGGGCTTCATAGCATTAATCGGCATTTTCTCAGAGCCGGAGCCAGCATTAGACATGACACGCTGGACTATCGTATTTGTCGTATCGAAGTCCGTAGGCTTCGCAGCTGCATACGCGCTGTACCGTCTGCTGGTGCTGTGGGAAAAACAGGGAAAGATACAGGTATTAGACGATGACGAAGCATAAAACCTATCTGTTATGGCTATCAATTTCAAAAAATTAAAGGCACAAATCAAACCGTTTAAGCCGGAAGCCAAAAACGGCTACATCTTTATCGCTACCGATGAGCAAAAGAAAAACGGTGTATGCAGCGTGGCTAAACCGGGAAGCAAACGCAGTTTACTATCCGCTTTAGTATGGTTTATCCAGAATGACTCAGATTTCAAAAAAGAATTTACCCTATAAATCAAAAAGTTATGCAACCAATCCAAATTAACGTACAGGTTAGTATCGGACTTAACAGCGAATTATCCGCACTGCTGATGTCCGTAGTGAACCGTCCGGCGCAAGTGGCGGAACTGCCAGCAGCACCGAGAACCAAGAAACCGGCAAAGCCCCAACCGGAGCCGGAAGTAACCAACCAGCCGACCCCGACCGATGGCCAAGCCACAGCATCCGAAGAACCGGAACCGCAGCCACAGCCAGAGTCAGCAAAGCCGGAGCCAGTACAAGAGCCTGCACCAGAACTGGAACCACAGGCACCAGCCCAAGAGGGAACAAAAGAGTACACCGAGGTAGATGTACGGGCGGCTATGGATAGAACCCGCAAGCGTATCGAGGGCGAGAACTACAAGGAAAAAACCGACAGCGAGGGGTACAAGAAGTGGCACCGGGTACTGACCGGATGGTTTAAGAACACGGCGGCGATGTTTGGCGCAGAAAAGCCAAGCGCATTACCCGACAGCGAGAGCCGCGCCAAATTCATAGCGTGCTGCGATGCCGTACAGGTAAAAGGCGATGAACTAATAGAAGATTGTCCGTTTTGACCTATGGGAGCACACGCACTATTAAGCCCGTCCGCCGCGCACAGGTGGATTAACTGCACAGCCGCACCACGGCTGGAGGCGACAGTAGAGGACAGCGGCAGCAGTTATGCCGCAGAGGGAACATTAGCGCACGCCTACTGCGCAATGAAACTGAAAGAGTTTTTAGGCTTCGACATTTCCGATGAGGTGGCAGAGATAGCCGAACTGGATAGCCAATACCACACCGGGGAAATGGACGAATACACGGACACATACAAGACTATCGTACTGGAGAAATACAACGCTGCACGCACCAATGTATCGGATGCGCAGCTGCTGATAGAAACCCGGTTAGATTTCAGCAACTATATACCGGACGCTTTCGGAACTGCCGATGCTATCATAATCGCAGACGGCACTATGGAGGTAATAGATTTCAAGTACGGAAAAGGCGTGAAAGTGTCAGCCCACCGTAATCCACAGATGATGATATACGCACTGGGCGCATACGACCGGTTTAACTTTGAGTACAAGATAGACCGGGTACGCATGACCATAGTACAGCCGCGTATTGACAACCTAAGCGAGTTTGAGTTATCCGTATCCGATTTGCTGGCATGGACGGATGAAGTGCTGATACCAAAAGCAAATGAGGCATACAGCGGAAACGGCGTACAGGTGCCGGGCGATTGGTGCCAATTCTGCAAGGTTAAAAGCATCTGCCGAGTGCTTACTCAGAAATGCACCGGCGCAGCCTCAGAACACCCAGACCCGAAACTGTTAAGCCCGGAAGAACTGGCCACGGATGTACTGCCGATGCTGGCTACGGTTAAAACATGGCTGGCAGGCGTGGAGGATTACGCGCTGCAACAGGCGTTAAGCGGTGTACAGTTACCCGGCTGGAAAATCGTAGAGGGGCGCAGCGTCCGGAAGATTACCGACCAAGAAGCCGCAGCCGTGGCACTGAACAAAGCCGGATACAAGACCACAGAGATATACAAGCCGCAGGAACTGCGAACCATTACCGAACTGGAGAAGCTGGTAGGAAAGAAACAGTTTGCCGCTATCTGTAGCGACTATATCGAAAAGCCGCAGGGCAAACCGACACTGGCACCGGAAAGCGACAAACGCCCGGCGATAGACCCAGTAGCGGATGATTTCAAAGGCATAAATCTATGAGCCTATGCAGGTAGTGTTTGATTTCGTTATGCAGCATCCGTTTTGGGCTTTGTATCTGGCTATCCTGCTGGGCATAGCGATACACGGATTTAGAAGCAACAAAGACAAATAAAGTGTTTAACATCAAAAATTTATAGCAATGATTACACCAGTAGTAAAAGAAACAAAAGTAGTTTTCGGCCCGTGCCGACTGAGTTACACCCACGTATTTAGCAAGTTTGCCCCGGACGGTGACACCGCCAGCGGCAAGTACATGACAAACGTACTGATACCGAAAGAGGAAAAGGAAACCATTAAGGCTATCCAGCAGGCTATCGAAACAGCCAAAAAATCCGGTATCGTATCGAAGTGGGGCGGCAAAGAGCCTAAAAAACTGGATATGCCGCTGCGTGACGGCGATACCGACAAAGACGATGACGAAGTATATGCCGGACATTTCTACGTGAACGCAAAGAGCAACACACGCCCCGGTATCGTAGACAAGAACAAAGCCCCTATCGTGGACGAGGACGATATATATAGCGGCGTTTGGGCTATCATGTCGGTAACATTCTACGCCTATGACGTAAACGGAAACCGTGGCGTGGCGTGCGGACTTAACAACATTATGAAGTACAAGGATGACGAGCGACTGGGCGGCAGAGCATCTGCCGAAAGCGACTTTGCCGACCTTGATATGGAAGATGACGAAGATTTGTAACTGACTACTGACATTTGCCCGGTGTGGGTGCATCCTGCACCGGGCTATTAAAAGGAAACGATATGCAAGAGATATTATTAACCATAGCGGAGCGATGCCACGCAGCGGCAACGAAGCGAGGCAAGGATACCACGGGTGTAGGCTGCATCCAATCTTTGCGCATGGAACTGTGCGAATACTGGAAAGCCGCCGACAAAGCCACAGAAACGCCCGAATTTGACGAAATAATAGAGCAGGCGGGCAAACTATCGGACAACGATTTTGCGGCTTACTATGAGGCTAATTTGCACAATACGGCGACCGATGAACTGGCCGACATTCTGATAGTGGCGGCTACGTGGCTGTGGGAAGCCAGAGCGGAAGCGGGCGACAATTTCCAGCCCGGCAGGTCTATAGATGTTATGCTGCTGACCGGAGCCGTGCAGTTTGTCTGTGGGCAGATGGCAGACCAGCACGACATAGAGAGGCTGCGCAAAGTGGTTAATCTGAAAATGCAGTTTAACGAACTGAGAAAGGATTAACCGATGCGGGAGATAGGGATAGACATAGAAACCTATAGCAGCTACGATTTGAAAAGCTGCGGCGTTTACCGCTATGTGGAGGCACCGGATTTCGCCATACTGCTGTTTGGTTACTGCGTAGACGGTGGCCCGGTATCGTGCGTGGATTTGGCGCAAGGTGAACAGATACCAGCCGAAGTGTTTGCCGCACTGACCGACCCGCAGGTGGTTAAGACCGCATTTAACGCAGCTTTTGAGCGTGTTTGTATCGGCAGGTATTTTTTCGGTAAGCCCTTAGACCCGGCGCAGTGGCGGTGTACGATGGTGCGTGCAGCCCGTATGGGTCTGCCGCTATCGCTGGAGCAGTGCGGCGAAGTGTTGAGGCTGGAAAACGGAAAAATGAAAGAGGGCAAAACACTAATCCGCTATTTTTCCACACCGACCAAAGGTAAACGGCATTTGCCAGCGGATGCACCGGACAGATGGGAGGTTTTCAAGCAGTACAATATCCGGGACGTTGAGGTAGAGCAGCAGATATTAGCTAAAGTACGCAGGCTGGAACCGGCGGAATTTGACGAAAGGCTGTACACGGTAGACCAAAAGATAAACGACCGTGGCGTGCTGCTGGATAGGCAACTGGCTGAAAACGCTACGCGCTTTGATGATGAATATAAAGCGCAGCTGCTGGAAGAAGCCAAAGCCCTAACCGGTATGCCGAACCCCAACAGCCCGGCGCAAATCAAAGAGTACCTGCACAGGGCTACCGGTCTATCCATTGACAGCCTAAACAAAAAAAATCTGGATGATATAGAAAGTCAGCTAACCTACTGGCCAAAGGCACAGAAAGTTTTACGCATTAGGCGTGAAATGGGCAAAACGTCTACAAAAAAATACTGCGCTATGCTGGAGTGTGTCTGCGATGACGGACGGATACACGGGCTTTTGCAATTCTACGGCGCAGCCCGTACCGGACGATGGGCAGGCAGGCTGGTACAGGTGCAGAACCTGCCGCAGAACCATTTGCCCGATTTGGACTATGCGCGGACGCTGGTTAAGGCAGGCGATTTAGACGATTTCGAGCTAAACTACGCTAACCCCACTTATGTACTATCCGAACTGATACGCACGGCTTTTATCGCAAAGTCCGGCTGCACATTCCATGTCTGCGACTTTTCGGCGATAGAAGCACGGGTAATAGCGTGGCTGGCTGGGGAGCAGTGGGTATTGGATGTATTCCGTGCGGGCGGTGATATTTACTGCGCTACCGCCAGCCAGATGTTTAAGTGCAAGGTAGAGAAGCACGGCGAAAACGCAGAGCTTCGACAAAAGGGAAAGATAGCCGTACTGGCACTGGGCTACGGCGGCGGCGTGGCTGCGCTGGAGAACATGGGCGGTAGCCGTATGGGGCTGAGCCAGCAGGAAGAAAAAGACATTATGACCCGCTGGAGGTCTGCAAACCCGCGCATAGTCAAGTTTTGGACTATCATAGAAACCGCTGCTGTACGCGCCATAAAGTACGGCGAAGAAGTGACCATTAACCGGGGCATAGTGGTATCGTACCGCTGGGGTATGCTGCTTATTACCCTACCGTCCGGGCGCACTATCTGTTACCCGCGTGCCACTATCGGCATGGAAACCGGGGACGGATGGAGAGGCGACCACGAGATTATAGAGTATGAGGGACTGAACCAGACTACGAAGAAGTGGGAAAAGATACGCACCTATGGCGGAAAGCTGACCGAGAATGTGGTACAGGCTATCGCCCGTGACATTCTGGGCTATATCATTCTGAGAGCCGACAAAGCGGGGCTTAATATCGTATTCCACATACACGATGAGATAGTGGTAGAAGCGGAACCGGGGCAGACCCTACAGGACGTGGAAGCCATTTTTTGCAAACCTATTGGCTGGTGCCGGGATTTGCCGCTGAAAGGCGCAGGTTATACGACACCATACTACCTAAAAGACTAAGAATATGACAGAAAGACGATTTTTAAGATTTTACTACGCCGCTATAAAGCGGTACGGTGATAAACGCTGGACTGCACACCACGATGTAATAGAGTTTAACCCTAACTACACGGTGAGCGTTAGCGGTCTGGAGAAAGAAGATTTTGACTACAGGGACGATAAGCCCTATGTAGTGGAGTTATCCAACGGCACTAAGTTTCTGTGCTTTTTCCACGGCTTCGGTGACGGGCTGGAGGATGAGATACTGAGCGCACGGGGCGAAGCCGCTAACAGCTATGTAGGCGATGAGTGCGTAGCGAAAGTAAAGAAGAACATTAACAAATTAAACCAGTATTGATATGTGCAAATTAACAAATGAACAGATGCTGCGTTACTTCATATTTAAGGATTGCGGCTTTGATGAGGAAATAGCAAAGAAAAGTTATGATTTCGTGATGGGTAACGAACCGGAGCCACAGCCGGAGAGCAAACCGACTACCGAACTGGCAGACGGCATTTATCTGATGTACGGAAAAACGGCTGTGCCATATACCGGGTATGAAGTATCGAAAGACGGTAAGGAGGGCTGCACGGGTATAGGCGTAAAATTCGGCGGCAAATCGCTGGTGCTGGCATTGACCGACATAAGCGATGACGATGTAGAACTGACAACACAGCAAGGCGGCACACGCTTTATTACCGACTACCACCGTGCCGCAGAGGACATGGACGGCAAGACCGCCACAGACGATATACGCGACATTCTAAATATGGGTATATCTGATGATGAGTACATACCAAGTCTGGGCGAACTGTATTTTATTCTGGCACACTTTACCCGGATTAACGCTGCACTGGAAGCCGTAGGAGGCGAACCGCTGCGTAATGATTGGTACTGGAGCAGCACACAGTCCAGCGCGACCCATGCGTGGGCTTTGTACCTCACCAATGGCAGCGCGTACTACTACGCTAAGGCCTCGATCCAGGGCAGGGTTAGGCCCGTTTCAGCATTTTTACCCCTAAACAGTTAATCTTTAGCAGTTAAACTTTAGCCCGGCGAAAGCCGGGCATTAAATACCCAGATATGAAATACTTTGCTTCATGCAGTTTTGGAAAAGATAGCGTGGCTACTGTGCTGCTGGCACTGGAGCATAACGAGCCACTGGACGAAATTCTGTTTACGGAAGTGATGTTTGACCACGCCCGGAACATATCCGGCGAAATACCGGAGCATATAGACTGGATACATAGTGCAGCCATACCACGGTTTGAGGCTATGGGAGTGAAAACACGCATTTTGCGCAGCGACCGGGACTATATGTATTTTTTTCAAAACACCGTAGGGGGGGGAAGCACGTAGGCAAAATTTATGGTTTTCCGCTGGCTGGCAAATGTACCATAAACCGGGACTGCAAAGTAAAGCCGATAAAACAGTATCTGCGGAATTTGGGCGAAGATGTTACAGAATATATCGGCATAGCGGCAGATGAACCGAAACGGCTGCTGCGGCTGAATGACCGAAAAATATCACTGCTTGCAAAGTACGGATACACTGAGGCGATGGCAAAGGAACTATGCGAAAAACATAACCTGCTATCCCCTATTTACCGGATGGATACACGGGGCGGCTGCTGGTTTTGTCCCAATGCCAAAATATCCAGCCTATCCCGTCTACGGAAACTGCACCCGGATTTGTGGCAGGAACTGGAAACACTAAGCCACACACCCAATATGTGCAGCACCGGATTTAAGTACGGATTAACGCTACAGGAAGTAGCACTGAAAATAGACAAATTCGACAAAAGACAAAAAGAAATTATGGAGATACGAGAAAAACAACTAACACTGTTTCCGGAATTAGACCCACCAGTACCGGGGGGGGGTGCTATGTAGTATAGACCATGACAGAGCCAGACGGGCAAAATGGCGGGTGTATTTCAAAAATGGAAATTACCGTGATGTCTGCGGCTGGTGCCTAAAAAGGTTTAAGGACGGCGGCGACAGTGCCGAGATAGTAGACAAAATAGAAAAATTATAATCTAAATATGGAAACTGATAACAATAACCGCGAGGATGAAAAGCCAAGAAACTGCGGTAACTGTGCGCTTTGCATACATACCTATATGGGCAGTGAGTGCAGCCTAACTGACAATGCAGTAGATGATGCGCAGGACGGCTGTATAGACTATATACCGGAGGACTGAGCTATGGACGAAAAGGATTTGAAAAGCATATCTGCCGACATATCGGCGGAGCAGCTGCACAGGCTGTACGACCGTCTGGACGATGAGGCGAAGCCATACGCGCTGCGTGTGGGTACAAGCCAAGAAAAGCACCGGGCGGTAACAATCTACTGCGATGCTGAGAATGTGGCGTATTTCCAAAATATTATAGACCATGAAATTTAATAAGCTGAAATATGATTTTACGATAGATTTAGCCACAGCGCACAGCCGGGTATCGAAGAAGTGGCGTAACCGGCACTGGCAATGGTCTGAACTGCTGGAGAGGTGCAGCGAAACAAAGCGTACCGGAGAAACGGCGGCAGAGTACGCACGCATGAGCAAAGAGGAACAAAGCAACGTAAAGGACGTGGGCGGTTTTGTCGGTGGTTATCTGAGCGGAGGGATACGGAAAAATACAAACGTACTATATCGCAGCGTGGCTACGCTGGATATAGACTATGGCACGGTAAACGTGTGGGATGACTTTACTATGGCGTTTAACTTCGCGGCCTTGCTGTACAGCACGCATAAGCACAGCAAGGATGCGCCCCGGTACCGTCTGGTATTCCCACTGAGCCGACAAGTAACCCCAGCGGAATATGAACCAATTTGCCGGAAGATAGCGGCAGAACTGGGTATAGATTTATTCGATGATACCACCTACGAACTGCCGCGACTTTTCTACTGGCCCAGCACGTCCAAAGATGCTGATTTCGTGTTTGAGTGGCAGGACGGCCCGGCGTGCAACGTAGACCAGATACTAAGCCAGTATGTAGACCCCTACGATGTGAGCGCGTGGCCGATGTCAAGCAGGGAGAACACGGTAATAGCGCACGAGATTAAAAAGGCGGGCGACCCCACGGAGAAGCCCGGACTAATCGGCGCGTTTTGCCGGGCGTACACCATAGAGGAAGCGATAGAGCGGTTTTTGTCAGACTGCTACGAGCCGACCAGCACACCGGGGCGGTACACATACAAGCTGGGCAGCGTGGCGGGCGGTCTGGTGTGCTACGAAAACAAATTTGCCTACAGCCACCACGAAACAGACCCGGCAAGCCGCCAGCTGTGCAACGCTTTCGACCTATGCCGGATACACCTATACGGCGCAAAGGATGAGGGCAGCAGGGCTACGGATGTGACCCGCAAACCGTCCTTTGCGGCGATGCAGGAAATGGCGGCGGCGGACAAAAACGTAAAACTGCTGATGGCAAGGGAGCGCAGCGCGTCCGTGGCTGATGACTTCGGCGATGTGGAAATGCCGGAGGATTATAACGATGAGTGGAAAGCCGAACTGGAGTACACCAAATCCGGCAAACTGCTGTGCAGCATCCAAAACATAATACTGGTGCTGGAGAACGACCCGGCACTGAAAGGACGAATTACGCACGATGAGTTTACCGGGTACGATGTGATAACGGACGGTCTGCCGTGGAACCGGCAGGCGGCACAGTGGAGCGACCGGGACGATGCCAATTTGCGCGTATGGCTGGAACGTAACTACGACATAACCGGGAAAGACAAAATATACGACGCTTTGGCGGCAGTACTGACCCGGCACAGCTACCACCCTATCCGGGATTATCTAAACGGTCTGCACTGGGACGGCACGCCCCGGCTGGAACGTCTGATTATAGACTATATCGGCGCGGAGGACACGGAACTAAACCGCACCATGACGCGCAAGCATTTCACTGCGGCGGTAGCCCGGATATTCCAGCCCGGATGCAAATACGATTACTGCCTAATCCTCACAGGCCCGGAGGGTGCCGGAAAATCTACGCTGCTGGGCAAGATGGGCGGAAAATGGTTTAACGACAGCATAACGACCACCGAGGGAAAAGAGGGCATGGAGCAACTGCGCGGCGCGTGGATTATCGAAATGGGCGAACTGGCAAGCATTAAGCGCAGCGATGTAGAGAGCGTGAAAGCCTACCTATCCAAACGGGATGACAGTTACCGAGCAGCATACGGCAGACGGAAAGAGAACCACCCCCGGCAGTGCGTTTTCTGCGGTACGACAAATGAGGCTCTTTTCCTCAAAGGCGACAACGGGAACCGGCGTTTTTGGGTGATAGCCGTAGACCCCGCACTGCGCAAGTACCGGCACTGGCAGGAGGCGTTAGACCGTGACCGTGACCAGCTTTGGGCGGAAGCCGTGGAATACTACCGCAGGGGTGAAAGGCTGTATCTAAGTGACGAACTGGAGGCGCAGGCACGCCAGCGGCAGGAAGCATATAACGATGACAGCGACGACCCGATAGTGGCGATGCTGTACAAGTTTCTGGATATGAAACTACCGGCGGACTGGCCCACGCGGGACATACCGGACAGGCGCAGGTACATACGCACACCAGACCCGTTACAGGCGGACGGAGTGGAAATGCGCAGTCGGGTATGTGCCGCAGAGTTTATCTGCGAACAACTGGGCAGGGAGATTTCCGACAAAGAATTTAAGTACCTGGCCCGGCGAGTAAACAAGCTGATAGACGCACTGCCTAATTGGGAGCGAGTAAGCACCAGCAGGCACGCGGAAAGGTGGTACGGAACACAGCGGGCATTTAAGCGCATAAACAAGGCGGAAAATGAAGAAGATATTTAGTAAACAAACTGGCATTTGTAAACAAAAACATGGAGGCATGAAAGGAAATAATAAAAGCGGAAGTGTAAACACGATTTTTTTGTTTACAGACTTGTTTACAAGTTTTGTTTACATATAAAATCCTAAATAACAGCTACTTGTGTTGTTTGTAAACGAAGTAAACGATAAATATATAGAAAGTAGATAAGTAATGTAATAAAGAGATATAACCCCACTTTTACGCACAAAAACGCATATCTGCACACGCGTAAGGGGTATTTATAGAAAAACCAAAAATTTTGTAGACAATGAAACGGAGCATAGAAAAGATAGTGAAACACGCCGAAGTATCGGAGAAAGCGATAGAGCAGTATTTGACCGACAGCGTGAAAAAATTGGGTGGTATCTGCCTAAAGTACACTAACCCCGGCATGGTAGGTTTTCCCGACCGTGTTTGCTTATTGCCGGGCGGCGTTACCCTATGGGTGGAACTGAAAAGCAAGGGGCAGCAGCTGCGTACCATGCAGCGCATACGCATATCGCAGATGGTGCATCTGGGCCACTTAGTCAATGTGTGCAAGAGCAAGGAGGATATAGACGAAATGTTAGAACCCTATAAAACCAGCAGACCATGATTTTTAGACCATACGAGTACCAGAGCACGGCGATGCAGTGGATTATCGACAAACCCCGGTGCGGTCTGTTTCTGGATATGGGGCTGGGAAAAACGGTAATTACGATGACCGCCATACAGTGGCTGATAGACGACTGCGAAATTAGCCGGACTTTGGTAGTGGCTCCGAAAAAGGTAGCCGAAACCACATGGAGTACGGAGGCGGAAAAGTGGGAGCATCTGCACGACCTACGGGTGGTTAAGGTTATCGGCACTGAGAAACAGCGGTGCATGGCTTTGGCGCAAAAAGCCGATGTGTATGTGACAGGGCGCGATAACTTTGTTTGGCTGGTGGGCAAATATGGTGGCAAACTGCCGTTTGACGCACTGGTTATAGATGAACTGACAAGTTTTAAGAGTGTCAAGAGCGAAAGGTTTAAGGCGATGCGCATAGCCCTACCGAGCGTTAAGCGCGTTATCGGTCTGACCGGAACGCCCGCACCAAACGGGCTGATAGACTTATGGGCGCAGATGTACTGCATAGACCAAGGCGAACGGCTGGGCAAATCCATTACCAAGTACCGGGAAACCTACTTTGAAACGCACAAGTGGAATAACATAATAGTGCGCTGTGACGTGAAAAAAGGCTGTGAGGACATTATACGGAACAAAATAGCCGATATATGCCTATCCATGCAGGCAAAGGACTATTTGCAACTGCCGGAAATGATTACCGACACGGTTAAGGTCTATTTGAGCGACAAGACGATGGCGGCGTACACGAAGTTTGAAAAGGAAAAGGTTTTGGAGTTTCAAGAGGAACACGGAAACGAGCCTGCAAACATTCTGGCAAATTCCGCTGCCGGGCTGATGAACAAGTTAAGCCAGTACGCTAACGGTGCTATCTACGATGAGGATATGCAGGTACACAGCATCCATAACGAGAAATTAGACCGTCTGGCAGAAATAGTGGAAGCCGCCAACGGCAGCAGCGTATTAGTATTTTACCAGTACAAGCACGATATACCGCGCATAACGTCCCGGCTGAAAGGCTATACGGTGCGCGTATATCAAGGCGAAAAGGATTTGAAAGACTGGAACGCCGGAAAAGTGGACGTGCTTCTGGCACACCCTGCAAGTACGGCGTATGGGCTGAATATGCAGCAGGGAGGCCACTATATCGTATGGTTTGGCACCGGGTGGAATTTGGAACTATACCAGCAGGCAAACGCCAGACTGCACAGGCAGGGGCAGCAGTACCCGGTTATGGTGTACCGCCTTATCTGTGCGGGTACTGTGGATGAGAGAGCCAGCGCGGCTTTGGAGGGGAAGAAAGGCGTACAGCAAAGTTTATTAGATAGCCTTAACTACTTAATCCGTAAACACAGTGAGCAATAGAAAGCGCGTGAACATATCATTAGACCCGGACACCTACGAGAAACTACAGCAGGTACAGAGGGAACACCGGTTTAAGAACCTATGCGAAATGCTGACCGCATTAGCGCATATTCTGATAGACCGTATGGAAGCGGCCGCAAACAGGAAATACGACCTACCGGAAGATGATGGGCAGTATATCGACAGTATGTTTGATGACCTGAGCAACACACAGAGAGTACCGGATGGAACGGTACCAGTTAGACACAATAGTAGGAAACTTAGATAACATATATGGCTATGGCGAAAGACAAGGACTATAATAGACTGATACACACGGTTAAGTGGCTGCGGCTTCGGCGTGATACACTGACAGCACACCCGCTTTGCCAAAGGTGCGAAGCTGAGGGAAGAATAACACCGGCTACGGAAGTACACCACATACGCCCGGTGGAGGAAGCTATTACTATGGCTGACAAGATGCAGCGTATGTATGATGTACACAATCTACAGGCACTATGCCACGACTGCCACGTTAAGACACATACGGAGTTAGGCAGATGCGGCAGGGAGGCGACACGCAAACGCAACGCAAAGCAGGTGCAGCAGGTGATAAAAAAATTTTTTGGCTGCGGTTGAGTTTGGGGCCGGGGGTGGTTTTTTAATCGGGGGTGTACCCCGTTTGAACTGCACCCCAAAAGTTGGACGTTAAATTAAATTTGATTATTCAACTCTCTA